>Ga0214919_10000014_pt1 | contig 291539 bp, 262 predicted proteins | sample LL1503_MetaG_FD_177994 | JGI IMG/M metagenome (GOLD analysis project Ga0214919, IMG submission 177994) | Freshwater microbial communities from Lake Lanier, Atlanta, Georgia, United States - LL-1503 | ecosystem: Environmental > Aquatic > Freshwater > Lake | place: USA: Georgia | collected... | reverse complement strand
TTTAAATAGTTTTAAATAGTTTTAAATAGTTTTAAATAGTTTTAAATAGTTTTAAATAGTTTTAAATAGTTTTAAATAGTTTTAAATAGTTTTAAATAGTTTTAAATAGTTTTAAATAGTTTTAAATAGTTTTAAATAAAATTGAAAAATAAATAATGAAAATAAAAAGGAATAAACTTATAATCAAAAAGAATTTAAACCTAAATACTGTTAATAGTTTAGAATAAAATAATGACGACTGAAACTGAATTTGAAATATTTTCAATTGAAGGCAACATAGGGTCAGGTAAATCAACTTTATTTGAAGAATTAAAAAATGTATATAGTTGTATCCCGAATATAGTATTTTTAGAAGAGCCGGTTAGCGAATGGGAAAAAATAAAGAATAAAAGGGGGGAACCAATGTTGCAGCTATTTTACAGAGATCCAAAAAAGTATTCATTTTCGTTTCAAATGATGGCGTTTATTTCACGGTTAGCCATTTTAAAAAAAACAATAGAATCCAATAAGGGGAAAAAAATAATTATTATTACAGAAAGAAGTTTATACACAGACAAGCATGTATTTGCAAGGATGTTGTATGATAAACACAATATGGAAGATGTTGAACATCAGATATATTTGAATTGGTTTGATACTTTTGTAAACGAATATCCAGTAGATAATGTAATATATATTAAAACCGCCCCAAAAAAGTGTCACGAGAGAATTAATAAGAGAGCACGTGTTGGCGAAGAGGTGATTCCGTTGCAATATTTAGAAGAATGTCATATGTATCATGAAAACTTTTTAGACAAAACTGTAGGTATAAAGGCAAACCAACTGTTGTTAAATGGTAATGTAGATATATTTCAAAATACGGATGTTTTGAATGGGTGGATTAGACAAATAGATGCGTTTATTAGTCCGGATGAACTACTATAAGTAATTAAATATAATTTGTTGATTTGTCTTTAAGTTGTTTTATAATATATATTATTTTTTATTCGGGATTTATCTGAGTTTACAAATATAAAAAATAATATACATTATAATTAGGTATGTCAGAAAAACCAGAGACAACAGAATTAGCAGCCGATATAGTAGTAGAATGCCCTCATTGCAACGCACCTGTATTGATTGAAAAACTAAATTGTCGTATTTTTAGACACGGAACATTAAAGACAAATAACCAGCAAATTAATCCGCATACATCAAAGGAAGAATGTGATAATTTAATTATTAATAACATGATATATGGTTGCGGCGGTCCGTTTCAAATTGTAGTAAATAGTAAACAAGAATTTACTGCAATTGTGTGCGAATATATTTAACATAGGTTTTTATTTTTATTATACATAGTTTTTATTATACAAAATATAATAAAAATTGAAATATTTATTTTATATTATCATATTACCAATTAAACAAAACAATATTATAATGAGCATTAAACCATCACCCCCCTTAAAAAAATTAAGAGTTCCAATTGGACTCAAAAAGAGACTGCTAACTAAATCCAACGACGCAAAAATATATCCTATTTGTGAATACACACTTAATTTTGACGGATGCAGCAAGGGCAACCCGGGATACGCTGGTATAGGAATTGTAATCTATAAAAATGGCGAAGAAATACATAGCGCCAGTAAATTTATAGGCATAAAAACGAACAACCAATCTGAATATGCTGCAGTAATTTTCGGTCTGGAAGAAGCATTGAGACTAAATATTAATCAAATAAGTATTTTAGGAGATAGCTTATTAGTAATAAATCAGATTAATGGAGTTTATAAAGTTAAAACTGAACATTTGTTAGAGCTTTATCGGACAGCTATTGAATTAAAAGGTCGTTTTCAATATATTGAGTTTAATCATGTCCTTAGAGATCAAAATAAACGAGCAGATAAATTATCTAATATTGCTTTATTGCAAATTTCTGAAATAGAAAACGAATTAGAGTCAACTGACACGCTTATTAAGGAGTTAGATGAAGATTGGCTGGAAGAGGAAAAGTTAGATGATATGTCAGAAAAAACTGTATCAAGAATGAGAACGTATAGCGAACAGCCGCCGCCTATTAAAAAATCAGGTTTAATTGACTCATTCTTTCCTAAATTGAAAAAAATATAATAAATTATTTAAAATCCTTAGCAAAAGAGTCATACCCTTTTTTTGCTATACATTCCATGTCTCTCATAATAATACCATACGATGAACCTGAATGATTTCCATTATATGGGTCTTTATGCATTTGTTCACTTAGTTTAGCTAATTCAGGCGGTCTACTCCACATAAAGCCTCTATTTTGATCAGGTGTGTATGTTTGAAACCATGTCCACAATTCACAAATAGTTACTGCATTATGAGCACTTTGTAAAAATTTACGATATTGTTCATCCTTTACAAACTCAAAGGACCCATCTCCAAAATATAAATCACTTACGATTGGGATAGCTGATGCTGAAGACATTATTTAGTTAGTTGTAATATAATATATTATTACGGTAATTATCTTTATATTATTTTATATTATAAATAACCATAAATAACATAAAGACGGATAGTTTAGTTCTCTAATAGACACATATTTAGAATGGGTTTTGATTTAAATTTTAATAAATCCAACTCTTTTTTCGTAGTGGGAAACAATTCCTTGCCATAAATATCCTGAAGCATAAGCCACTCAAATAGTCCACCCATATAAACAAATACATTGTAAAATCCTAATGTTAACAGCTGTTGATATTTTTTTTGAATTGTCTCATCGTTGCAGTTTTGACCATAAATAATAATTTTAATATTTTTACCTTCTCTCATATGTTTATTTATAATTGATTCTTCTTGATCAAAATAAATAGTATTAACTATTAAGCATGTTTGGTCTTTAGCTTGTAACGTATTAATTAATAAATAAATTTCAGGATTTTTAATAACTGTCTGCATATCTTCAAAATTTATTTTCTGCATTGATTGTGAATTACCCATTATCTGTTTATCTGTTTTATGAAAATATATTTAATAACTTTATAAAACGAAATAATAAAATTGAAATAATTTATTTATTTTATGATTATACAAATAAATAAACTAAGAACTGATACCCAAAGTTAAATCAAATACAAGACAACCCAAACCAATAATAATGACATCCGAATTAGACGCAAAATATCAATACGAATTGAAGTTTAATATGTTTATTGAAACATTATTAAATGCACCTGGCAACACAGATGAAATGAATACCTTGTTATGTCAAAAAAAAATTGCGTCAAATATAGAATTAGACACAGTGAAAACCAATAGGGAAGCACTCATAAAACAACAAGATGAGACCAATGTAACGAGAGAATTGTTTTCACGTATAGCCATGTTACCACAAGAAATAAAAAAATATATAGGTAGTTTCTCGCATGCAGTCATAAATCAAAAACGGTTAGTTAAAATTGAGTTTTACAATAATTGGATTAATTCCAATAAAGCACGTATCGTTGGGTTAATTAAATACTGGACAAAAAAAGACCTTGCGCTTATATTAGATAACATTAATTATGTTCATAATTCATATCATAATTTATATTATAATAAATTAAAAGCGGGTACATCATTATATAAAAATTTAGTACCACTAATTTTACGATCTAAAATAGAGTTATTAATTGACGCAAAGGGTCGCCGATCCAATATTGAAATGTATGGCTTATTATTAGCAATTGAAAAATATCATGCAAAAAAATATACAAAATAATACAAAACAATATAATAAATAAATAAAATAAATTAATGAAATTTTACAACAATTTCAACCTTTTCTTTTTTAATGCTTTTTGTAGCTGATACGGATAGCTCCTCACGTTTCTTTCGTGTCTTGGAATTATTTGTATCACAAAGTGTAATTTGTTCCTTTCGTTTTGATGTGCTATTTCGGTTATTCATGTCTTTTTCAATGGTATCATAATTGTTACTAATATATTCAACCACTTTATTTTCAAGAGCCCATTTGAAAAAATTAAGTTGACCGATAGTCGTTTCAATACATTTATCATCTTTATACGGAATACTAATTCTATCCCATCTGCAAAATGGATCAAACCTTCTCTTGCTGTAAGCTTTTAACTTTAATTTGTAATCATCATATACCTTAAAACGTCTCACCATGTTGTCACTTGTTTGGTCAATTGTGTAAAGAGTGTAGTGCTTTTTAGCATAGTTTGTCGCAAACCAATCAACAATACGTAATGAAATTTTAGACTCTCCTGTAATAATTCGCAGCATATTGTCTAAGTTGTCGTTATCTTCAGTATTATAAAAGACCAATAAGTTTTTTAATAATAGGTCATTTTGTGTAATATACGAACTGTTCATTATTTAAAACTTGAACAATTTTATTTAAGTAGTTTATTTAAGTATTTAATTAAACATAGTTTTATAAAAATTAAAATATTTAATTAAAATATAAGTAATATGGATAATTTTATGAACGATTATTTCGGTCCTCTTGGTCAAGAGTATTGCATGTATTTTTATGTTCTTTCTATCATTGCCGGTGTATCTTTTGTATTAAGTGCTGTATCTGTTGTTAGTTATTCAGTGATGCATTATAACAAAATTAACTCAATGTTTGTTGTAAACTCTGTTTTAGTATTATTTAATACATTTTTAGCATATATTGCTAATCGTTTGTTGCATACAATGTGTGTTAAATCCATTTAAAACAAATCAAATTAAAACAATTTAAAATAAATAATGAAGTTTATTATCTTTCTTCTTCATTATTTTTAACTCTGCCTTGTGTTGTATTGATTGGCTTTAGGAACATGTCTCTAACAACAATATCATTTACATAACTTGATTGGTTTATAAATGGATTCGCACCTCGCTGCAATACAGGCTCACGACCTGCCATTTTATTGTCCAACATTTCTCTCCTATTGTTTACATTATCTATATCAATGATATCATCATTTAGCGAATGATTAATTGCATTTTGTTGAGAATCATTTTCTACATGATGATTTATACCAGTTTCAGGTTCTTTTTTTACAGCTCTCGCACTTTTATAATATGGTTCACTTATACTCCATTTCCAATTATAGAAATTACTTATATCCATTATATAGATAAGATTTGTTAAATTACTTTTAGTTTTAACTAATTGAAATGCTAAATAAAGGTGTATAATTAAAATCTAAAATCTAAAATCTATTAATCTATACCTTCTCTAATAATTTTCAAATTTTTAGTAAACATAAACGAATCTTTATTTGTTCGGCGGCGTTTCAAATTGCATTCTAAACAGGCGATAACTAAATTATTTTTGTTATGACCTATATCATTATTGATTCTATCCAGCGACCATTGTTTCATCTCTCTTACTATTTCATACAGTAGAAATGTTTCACAAGAACAATAATGACATTTTAATTTTGTCTCTTGTAACAGATTTATAACTTGTTCTAAATTAATAAATTCATCTTCATTATATATTTTTTTAATAGTATCCTGTTGTTTATAACTTTGTATTTTAGTTTTAATGTGATTAATAATCAATTTACTATATTTATCATTTATTTTATCATTTAAAACAAGTTCATTTAATATATTTAGCTGCATTTCAAATGATAATTCTGTTTCATTTAGTCCCCATGTTTGGGTTTCAATTCGCATCTTTTTCTCTTTAACTGTATTATTTATTTTTTTCATTTGATATTTTGTCGTAGTTCCTGTAAATATGATTTTCTTTTCGGAAGATGATGAAGTATCATTATTATCAGAACTTATATTTTCAGTATTCATAAATATATTTATATAGTATTATAAATTGTTAATAAATACTATATAAACAATAATTACGTAAATAATAATTACATAAATAACAATAAATACATATAAAAAATTGAGTTAAACTTAAGCCAATATATAATATATATAATATAATGAGCAAAGAGATAGAAACAACTGAGTCAACGACAAATATTATGAATATGGCTGAATCAAATGAACTTAAAAATATAAAATACAAAACCATGTTAGCAACTGGAATTACTTGGCCTGAAAGAAAATCATCATCAAACTTATGTGTATTAGATAAATTTCTGGAAAATGAAAAAAACAGTAATTCTTCTGAACCATGGAGTAAATTAGACAAAACAACAAAAATAAGAAAATTAATCATTTTCGCAGAAAAATATAAGGATGAGCATAATTTATCAGAAGATGAATATGATAAATTAATGGTGTTTTTTAAAGATTGTCTTGATAGAAAGAAACTGCAAAAGGTTAAGGATGTTATTTATGATAAAACCAGCGGCGAGGTGAAAAATATTCCTGCATTATTTCATAATAAACCCACAAATCATTTCACATTAAAAAATACGGAAAAACACGTTTCAACCACAAGAGGTTTAGCACCAAAAAATGCCAGAGGCACAGCTAAAAATATAGTTAGTTATGATTCTGATGCATCTATATGAAATGTTTCACGCATAACTATATTCACTAATTCTATATATCTATTTTTACATAGTGTTAAAATAACACCATGTAACATTCCTAATACTACTTGAAATTTAACCAAGTCGTCACTTGCCTTGAGTCTTACGTCATTTACTATTAAATTATTACTAACAATGTAATTATTTAAGTCTGTTAAGGTTCTAAATATACTCATTTGAGACACATTTTTTGATTCATGAACAGTTTCATTTATGAACCTTGTAAATATTTTTTTAATATTATCATAATGAAACCTATTTAAATTTTTAAAATAATCCACAGGTTCAATAATACCAGATAACATTGTATTTTCTACTAATTCTTCGGGTGGTTTGTCGCACATATTAGAAAAAATGTAAAAAAATGCATCTCTTGTCTTTTCAATTTTATATACTATTCCGAAATCCAAAATACCAATTTTATATGGATATTTTTCATCATGTTCATCCTTTATGAATAATATATTTCCAACATGTAAATCGCCATGACATAGCCCGTGCATAAATAAGGTAACCAATACAAATTTTACTACTTGTTTTGCATATGCATCATAGTCTTCTTTGTCAATATGTTGAATTGTTTTGCCATCAATATATTCCATTAAAATAATATTAGGTAATTTTAAGGTTACATCATCATAGACGTCAGGTATTTTAATATACTTCAGCTTATTACTATTTCTCTGCATTTGTTTTATATTCATAATTTCTTGGTGAAAATCAGTTTGCTGTCGTATTAAATGTATGTTGTTGTGTATCATTTCAGATACTTGATAATTATTCATAATAGGTATGAATGATAATATTTTTATACAAAACAACATTTTTTTAATTGCTTCATTTAATGTATATTCAATATTTTCTCTCTTCAATTTAATAATTACAGTAGAAAATGTGCCAGCATCGTTTGTATCATATTTAATTCCTTTAAATACCAAGGATATCATTCCTGAATTAATTGGTTTATAATCATTTAATATTTTTACGTTATGTTCCTTTTCTAATAATAACAAAGACTGCATATTGATATCATCTTTGTTCCATGGAGCATTATCGGTGAACTTTAATAAATTATTGCACATTTTATCGGTTATTATATTATTATTTAATGCAAATGCTTGAAATACTTTTACATACAGTATATTTTGTTTTGCTAACTTGGATGTTATATTGAGTATTAAACTATCATAATCCCTAAATATAAAATAAATACCAATTTCTCTCATAATCACAAAAAAAATATTTATTAAAAAAATACAATTATTTATGAAATCAATCAAATTTACAAAAAAAATGGACATCCTTATTATACTAAAATGTAATATTCTCTATAAATTGTTTTACCTTAATAAATATATTGTATATTAAGTTTACAATTATTTTTTCGGCAAATTGTGGAAAAATATGATTATCTTCTAAATTAATATCACAAAATATTTTAACATAATGATTGTTTACAATTTGACAAATTATTTTTATATCATTTATAGGTAAAACTACTACATCGTCCGGATATAAAAACTGATTACATTTGTTATCAAATGTCTTACCAGTAAATGTAATCAAATTTGTCTCATTGTCGCTATTTTTAGTTACAATTATTGAAGAATAAAATTGAGGTAATCCTAAATCTCCAAAAAGGTCTTTTAATAAAGTATGAACAATTATTTCATTTTCATTGTTATTCACTAACTCAACTGATTCAAAAATATTAGGATTTAATTTATATACCAGTTTTATCATTTCAAAATTAATAATTTTCGGCAATATAATATTGGTATTATTGATATCAAATAGTATTTTAAAATTATTATTATTTACCTTTATAATTTGCAATCCATTTTTGTCTATTAATTTTTGATTTTGCATTTAAATTAAATACTTTATAAATGATAATAATATTTATATATTAGTAAAACGTATTATATAATTTTACACAACAGTATATTTGAATATATTTGAATAATAGATAAAATTGACTTTATTATACTTATATAAAAACAATATAACAAGTATATAACAATCTATAACAGATAATGGAACAAGAATTAAATACTCCCTTAATAAATATTATTGATGAAATTAAACCGGATGAAAATGATTTGTTTTTCAATAACGATGATGCTTTAGAACTATACGAGACATGCAAGTTATTAATGGAAGAATTTATCAAAAATAACACTAAAATAATTACAGATCCAGACTTTGAAGACATATTTGATGAAAATATTGAAGAACTAATAAAGGCACATTTTGATTCCGATATATTTTACAATGATGATGCAGAAGATGAATTGGATGAAATTATTGAATATGCTAAAACTGATTTCTTTAAAGATTTTATGCCACCACGTTCATATTCCAGTTCAATTATTATTAAAGAACCTAATATTCCTGTTTTATGTAAGCAAATTGATATTTTGAGAAATAAGCCACAACCAGTTCAAAGAACAAAAGAGTGGTATGAATTTAGACATAACTTAATTACTGCAAGTAATGCTTATAAAGCATTTGACAGTCAATCCAATAAAAATCAACTAATTTATGAAAAGTGTCAGCCACTAAATCCAAATAATTATGTATCAGACGAACCAATGTCAAGTGTAAGTGTGTCCAATGATGAAACAATTAAACATATTCAATTGCCGCTGACACATCCACAGCAACAAAATCAAATGGTAAATGTGAATTCAACATTACATTGGGGACAAAAATACGAACCTTTGTCTGTTTTAATATATGAATATATGTTTAAAACAAAAATAGAAGATTTTGGATGTATTCAACATGAACAATATCCGTTTCTGGGTGCATCACCGGATGGTATTAATGTAGACCCAAACTCGCTAAGATATGGTCGTATGTTAGAGATAAAAAATATCGTAAATCGTGAAATTGATGGCATCCCAAAAAAAGAATATTGGATACAAATGCAGCTACAAATGGAAGTATGTAATTTAGATGAGTGTGACTTTTTAGAGACCAAATTTATTGAATATGATAATGCCGATGCTTACTGGTCTGATGCTATTGCAAATGAGGATGCCAACGCAAATGCAAATGCAGTGAAAAAAGGAGTTATCATGTATTTCCATACAAAAGAAGGGAAACCATTTTATAAATACATGCCGTTAAATATCGTTACGTTTAAGGATGTCAGTGAATGGCAGGAACAAATGATTGATTTATATCAGTCAAGTGAATACAAATATATTTGGATAAAGGATTGCTATTGGAAACTTGCTATTCTAAGTTGTGTTTTAGTGTGTAGAAATCGTCAATGGTTTCATGACAATATAAGCGAGTTGGGTGAATTATGGTCAATAATTGAAAAAGAACGTGTTTCAGGATTTGAACATAGAGCACCAAATCGTAAAACAAAGGGAGAAAATGCGTTTCAAGTGATGTCAAAGGCTCAAGCGTCATTAAAATCCGAACCAAAAAAGTGTTTATTACAATTTAACAAGGAGAATGGAAAAATCACGATTCTCAAGACAGAGTCGCCAATTTTACCTACAGTAGAATCAATTGTAATTGACAAATTAGATATAAATATAGATATTTAATACAGTATTGGAAATATGAAATAATTTAAATATATTTTTTTGATAATATTTTTTATGAATATAATATATAATATATATGAGACAGTTTTTAGAAAAAAATTCATTTTCTTCAATCTGTTTATTTTTGATTTTATTTTATTTTATTTTAACTTTCCAGGAATACTTTATGCACAAATATATCATGCATAACAAAATAAACATTCCATATTTAAAAGAAACATATGATGACCATATTAAACATCATATCTCAACAAATAAAGATTTTACAATTAAAGATAATGATCATTCAAATATTTGTTTTAGTTTTATGACAATGTTACCAATATTTTTAGTGAATGTGTTTATTTTATTTATTTTATTTTATAAAATAATAAGTTTACATATTATTGTTATAACTGTAATAATTAGTCAAATTATTTTTATAGTTATTTGGAATTCACTTCATAGTTATATTCATTTTTTTAGTGTAAACAAAATTTGTAAAAATACTATATATGGTATTCCGCCAGAATATATTAATCCAAATAATATATATGTTAATTGGTCTCTTGAAAATCATAAAGCGCACCATTATTATAAAAAGGATGAAAAAGGAAATTATAATGTTGTTTTTCCAGGCGCAGACTATATATTAGGAACATATTATACAATGCCAATAACAAAATAACAAAATTTATTTTGTTATGATGGGCCGAATTATGTGATAGCAATCTCTTTACTTTTGTTTTATTTTTACACCTTTGGACATTTAAAACGCTTATTATTTTTTCGTTAAAATTTTCGTTAAAATAATAATATATTATATATATATAATATGAGTTTACAAAAAATAGTTGATAATATGAAAACCGATAAAAATACAACACACTCTTATTTACCACTATATCAAAAATTATTGATATCAAAAAAGGAAACCGCTAAAAATGTATTAGAAGTAGGAATATATAATGGTGGAAGTATAAAATTATGGAGTGATTTTTTTACAAATGCGAATGTTTATGGATTAGATATAATGAATATTAATGATGTTTGTGAATGTATAAAAAATAATGATAAAATTATATTACATACATCCACGGACGCATACAATAATGATTTTTTTATTACTCATTTCTTAAATAAAAATATAAAGTGTGATTTTATGTTAGATGATGGTCCTCATAGTTTAGAAAGTATGAAACAATTTATAAAATTATATTCACAAATAATGACTGACGATGGAATACTAATAATTGAAGATGTTCAATCATGGGATTGGATTGATATACTTAAAAATGAAGTTCCAGAAAATTTAAAACAATTTATCAAAGTATATGATTTAAGACAAAACAAAAATCGTTATGACGATATTGTTTTTACAATTGACAAATTAAATAATTAAATTATAATTTTATTATAGTTAATAATTACTATAATAAAAATCGGCGTTTTAAATGTCCAAAGGTGTAATACAATTTACAGTAATTTAATACAGTATATTTTCATTTGTTGGAATAGAAAAGAACAATGTGTTTGGAGTGCTTCTGTAATAATTTACACGGGCACCAGCTCCTTCTGTTGCAGGTTTTAGAGCAGTAATTACATTTGTCTCATGTTCTTTTTTTAAATCAATATTTTTATACAATAAATTACAAAACATTGCCGGAGTGCAAGAACCATTATCCGGATTTTGCACATATTTCATATTATTTGTTATTTGTGCATAAGAGCCCAATCCAAAAATAGTGGTATCCGAATTAGATTTGTCTGTATTAGATAATGCACTTGTTTTACCTGTTAATGGAAAACTATCTAATATTGGCTTATCAACTGTATCAGGATAAATGCCGGGTAATAATGAAACTTGTCTTTTATTTTCATATCCTTCAACCGAAGCTAAATATGGAGCTAAAGCTAATCCAGCTATTAATATTACCGCTAAAAATAAAATATTTTTCATTGTAGCTGACTTCATATATTATAATATATTATAATTTATTATAATTTATTAGATTTATTTGATTTATTATAATTTATTTGATTTATATAAATTATTATTCTTATTGATAAATAAACTTAAAAATAAACAAACAATATAATTATAATAATGCAACAATCAGAGAAGGATAAAAATAACGATAAAAATAATAATAATAATATGCGGGTTACTAAACGCAATGGTCAATTAGAGGAAATATCTTTTGATAAGATTCTAAACCGCATTAAAAAATTGGGCCAAGAAGCAAATATTAATATAAATTACGCATCGCTTTCTATGAAAGTAATAGACCAATTATACGATACAATTTCTACTACTAAAATTGACGAACTTGCTGCTGAACAGTGCGCATCATTGTCTACTTATCATCCCGATTACGGTACACTTTCTGCCAGAATTGTCGTTTCTAATCATCACAAAAATACCGATCCTATTTTTTCTAATGTAATGCAACAATTGTACCAATTTAATGATGTGCATGGAAACCCTCATCCTCTTGTATCCCATCATTTATGGAATTTTACTCAACATTATTCAGTTGAAATAAATGAAATCATTGACCATAATAGGGATTATTTAATTGATTTTTTTGGCTTTAAAACATTAGAAAAAGCATATCTATTTAAAATAGGTAAAAAAATCATTGAACGTCCGCAACACATGTGGATGAGGGTTGCTATCGGTATTCACGGCGATACAATTAATAAGGATAGTCTTGAACTTGTCAAAGATACGTATAATTTAATGTCTCTAAAATATTTTACACATGCGACCCCAACACTATTTAATGCCGGAAGTCCCAGACCACAATTATCCAGTTGTTATCTAATTGCAATGGAAGACGACAGTATTGACGGAATCTATAATACATTAAAGGATTGTGCGTTAATATCAAAATATTCGGGTGGTATTGGACTACATATTCATAATGTTAGAGCAAAGGATTCGCATATTAAAGGAACAAATGGCAAAACAGATGGTTTAGTTCCAATGCTTAGGGTATTTAATAATACAGCTCGTTATGTAAATCAATCAGGAAAAAGAAATGGTTCATTCGCCATATATTTAGAACCATGGCATCCTGATATTTACGATTTTTTAGAACTAAAAAAGAATCACGGAGATGAAGAATTAAAAGCGAGAGATTTATTTTATGCATTATGGATTTCCGATTTATTTATGGAGCGTGTGAAAGAAAAGAACGGTACATGGTCGCTATTTTGTCCTCACGAGTGCCCTGGATTATCTGATGTTTATGGACAAGATTTTGTTGATTTATATACAAAATATGAGGATGAAGGTAAGGCCAGAAAAACGGTAGTTGCACGAGAACTATGGTTTGCCATTTTGGATGCACAGATGGAGACTGGTACTCCGTATATTTTATATAAAGACGCAGTAAACCGAAAATCAAATCAGAAAAATTTGGGCACGATTAAGAGTTCAAATTTATGTTGCGAAATAACTGAATTTTCCGATGCGAATGAGACAGCGGTGTGTAATTTGGCATCCATTGGTCTGCCAACATTTGTGAATGAAAAAACTAAAGAATTTGATTATGAAAAACTGCATTACGTCACCAAGGTGGTAACAAATAATTTGAATAAAGTAATAGATATTAATTTTTATCCGACAAACAAGACAAAAACGAGCAATTTCAGACATAGACCGATTGGCATAGGGGTTCAAGGATTAGCTGATACATTTATTTTAATGGATATTCCGTTTCATTCAATTAAAGCCGTTGAAATAAATAAATTAATATTTGAAACAATTTACCATGCTTCATTAGAGAAAAGTAATGAAATTGCTATTGAACGAATGCGAAAAAACAAAAGTAATTTCACGTTTCTAAAGGGATTAACAAAACCAGATATAGAATTTCAGGATTTGCAAGATTATCATTTTATTAAGGAAGAAATAGATAAATTAGATGAATCACATTGTGGTTCATATAGTTCGTTTATTGGTTCACCTGCGTCACAGGGTATTCTTCAATATGACATGTGGAACGCAACTCCTACCCCGGGGCGATATGATTGGAACACACTAAAAGCATCCATTGTCAAACATGGTCTCCGAAATTCGCTATTGGTTGCACCAATGCCAACCGCATCAACCTCACAGATTTTAGGGTTTAATGAGTGTTTTGAACCATTGACCAGTAATATTTACAGTCGTGGAACTTTGGCAGGTGAATTTGTAGTTGTCAATAAATATTTAATGAGAGAACTATTAGACCTTGGATTATGGAATGAGAATCTAAAAAACAATATAATATTAAATAAGGGATCTATTCAACAGCTAACAAATTTGTCAGAGCATATTCGTAACAAATATAAGATTGTTTGGGAAATTCCCATGAAACACCTGATAGATATGTCGGCAGACAGAGGTGCGTTTATTTGTCAAAGTCAGAGTCTAAATTTGTGGATGGAAGACCCTGTATACAATAAATTAACATCAATGCATTTTTATGCGTGGTCAAAGGGCTTAAAAACCGGTATTTATTATTTGCGAAGAAAGGCAAAGCATCAGGCGCAGCAGTTTACGATAGAGCCAGAGAAAATAACGAAGAACGATGAAAAAGAAGATATATGTGAAATGTGTTCGGGATAAATAATGTTCGGCGGAACATTCTGAGGAACATTCTGAGGAACATTCTGAGGAACATTCTGAGGAACATTCTGAGGAACATTCTGAGGAACATTCTGAGGAACATTCTGAGGAACATTCTTTAAGCATATTCTTTACAAATTCCGAACGTTCTTCTATGCCATTTACTAATACCATGTTTTTTTATACCATCCATATGTCTTTTTGACCCATAACCCTTATTTGAATCTAAACCATATTTCTCTATTAAGTCTGGATTATGTAAGCACAAGTCTTCAATATATTTATCTCTTTCTACTTTTGCCAATATTGACGCTGCTGCAATAGATGTATATTTATTATCACCGCCTTCAATTGTGGTATAATGCAAAGTACTTGTTTTGAAACTGGGTTTGTTATTTGTTAACGGCATTTGTATAGGCTTAAAATAATTTCCATCAATCAATAGAAACAAATTATTATAGTCTAAAACTGCATTTTTTTTTGATAGCTGACCAATTACATTTTGAATTGCCTTATGCATTGCCGATTGTGTTGCCTGCAATATATTTATTTCGTCAATTACTCGTTCGTCTTCATATGCAACCGCCCATGCTATCGCATTTTGTTTTATATATTCAGCTACTTCATTTATTTTTTTTGAATTCTTTGATGTGAATTTTTTACTATCTTTCATTTTATAATGGTCAAAACTATCATCTTTAGGTAAAACTACTGCGCCACTATATACTCTTCCAAACATTGGTCCTCTTCCCGCCTCATCTGCACCTATTTCTATAATATGGTCTTCCAAATTATAATATTTCTTTAGTAAACATTCCGGAACTACGGTTACAACATCTGTTTCTACTATTTTATCAGTTACTTTTTTCGCCCTCTTTTTGGGAATCACCTTTTTTACTTCTTTTGTCTCTTTTGTCTCTTTTGACTCCTTTGTCTCTTTTGAATCATCTATAACCACTGTTTCTACTACTGTTTTCTCAAGAACATCCTCTTCAAATCCTACTTCCACTTCGTCATCTGAATCATCTATTAATTGGACACTGATGTATTTATCATTGAGTTTTGACATTTTGGATTATATTGTTTATATACATTTAATTATTCATATATAAACAAATCAATTATATTTTTAATGATTTATTTAACTTTATGATTTTTAACTTTATGATTTATATGTTTAATATATTTATAAACTTTTTTCACAACATAAAATATACAATGGATACACAATTTATAATACTTTTTGTAATATTGTTATTAGGTCTTATTTTATGCACATATTTAGGAGGTAGTAATTATGTTGAAGGCTTTGCTCAACCTATTGGATATACCGCTCCAAACGGTTCCATTGCAAGTGTTACTACTTATACTGACCAAACTAAAGCGATTACTGTTACTAAACTCAATGGAACTGTAACCACATATAACACTTCTCGTGGCGATGCATCTGGAAGATTTTATAACCCAAATGGCGAAACAGCTACTCTATCTACAGATTTAACAACGATTACAGTTACAACTCCTGCATCAGGTACAACAACAACAACTACAACTACTTTTACTGGCAGCCCTATCATTTATACAGCTATTAATGGTTCCACTGCAACTATTGCTACTAATACTGACACAACTAAAACTATTACTGTTACTAAAACTGATGCGAATGTAACCAACTACAAAAATACTACTGTTGCTCCTAATATATATAATGATATTACAAATACTCCACCTAAAGGCTCCGCCACAATAAATTCAGATTTAACAGCTATTACTGTTACGATTAATGCAATTGCAGCGGTTGCTGCCGTTGGAACAACAGCAGCTGTTGTAGCAGTTCCAGCTGTAACCACTATTTTTAATGCCCCTGTTATTGCTGCTGTAGTTCGTCCTGTTATAACTCCCGATGTTCCCCCTCATACTCATGATGACGATGACGACCATGATAGACGCCATTCCTATGATAATTATAATCATTATGATGGCACTTCATATGCATCTATTTATTATGGTCCTAATGGATCAACTGCTCGTGTAGTAGATACTGGAAATAATAATACGCTTGTAATTACGAGTAAAAATGGAACCACTGATATTTACTATATTGACAGTAATACAAATAGAAAGGCATATTTTGGTCCCGATGGAAGCTCTGCTAAACTCGTATCAGATTCAAGAGGCAGAACAGCTGTACAAGTTACGTCTCCTACCGGTAGGAAAATTAACTATACTGAAGAAAACACATACACATATAGCAGCAATATTGTTGATAATTTTATGGGGTCAATGAATCGTGATTCCAGTCGTTCCGCCCCCGGAACCAGCTATAGCGACATGTATAATCCTGTTAAACCTGGAACTGGTTCTTCAAATTCTAATAACTCTTCTTCTAATAGCGCTAATCTTAAATATGATCCGGATACTTACTTGGCTTCGCTCCCTACTGGAATTCCCAAGTCGGATATCCCGTTTGGACAAGGAGATTTATACATATTAAAGTCGCAAGTTGTGCCACCAGTGTGTCCTGCGTGCCCGCCTTCAATTGTGAAAAATGAAAGCACTTCAACGACATCAGGTAACTCTGCATTTGATGTATCCAAATGTCCCCCTTGTGCTCCATGCGCCCGTTGCCCTGAGCCCAACTTTGACTGTAAAAAGGTTCCTAACTATAGCGTATTTAATCCCAGTTCTATGCCTGTTCCAGTTTTAAATAGCTTCAGCACATTTGGCATGTAATTTATTTACACTTCCTATTTACACTTCCTATTTACACTTCATTGTTATTCACGTTTCTTAATACATTTTTTGTCTATTTGCATTGTTTGTTCTTTGTTTTCCTGTGGAACTATTTTAATAATACATTTAGATTTCTTACCATACAGCGGCTCAGTGCAGCCTTTTTCTCTGGTACTATTATTTTGATTAAATTTGAAAATAATAGGTTTCTCTTCAGTGCACCTTGACCTAAAATGTTCATATCTTTCTCTAACATCGCAATAAGTTAATCCAGATTTCTTTTTCAACATTTTATTAACTAATTCATGTAACTCGTACATATATCGTGAAAAAGTGTCACGGTTCTTCATACGACACATATTTAATGGCAACTGTTTAAAATTCGTTTTTAAATTTTGACGACAATATTTGCATGGTAAAATGTGTTGAAGAGACAAAACGTAATCTCTGTAATGAGTCTTTTCTTCTTCTGTAGGGTTGACTGGGTAATTGAAACTGATTGTATGCAAGGTATGCCAGAACGCAGGTCCCCAAATTTTAGTAACCATTCCGTCGCCGGAATAGAAATCATTTTTTTTGAAAACCCGATGCTTCTTTGTCTTCGTTTTTGTATTTACCCTGAATTTCTTAGTATTATGTTTTTTACTTTTACGTGTTTGCATCATAATATTAAGATATAAAATAAAATAGTCTAAATTATTTACGTTGTCTTTCTCTTCGTTTTTTTTGTTTTTCTTTGTTTCTTTTTCGTTTTTTTGGTTTTGGGTTTTCCTCCTTTTATAACTCTTTTAGTGCTTTTAACCTTACCTGGAACAACAGCAGCAGTCTTTTTAGCATGACGAACAGTATCAAGTGTAACAAATGGATCTGTCTGAGCAGCAGCACGAGCACGAGCATCATCAGCAGCAGCACGAGCACGAGCATCATCAGCAGCAGCACGAGCAGGATATAATCTTAATATGCGTTGTTTTTCTCTTTCAGATAATTCAAAATCTTCAACATTTCTTTTTAACAATGTCATAACCATATCTTCCAACTTAGTTAATTCTGAAGCATTCATAACAGTCTTACTTTTAACTATAACACTCATTATATCAGATGGTATAATAACTCCTGTTTGTGTTTGGTTAACAAAATATTTTACTAATGCATCTATATAAATTAAATAAATTGGAGGAGCTCCTGGTTGGTTTTTATATAATTTTTGTATACGTGAAAGTGTATTAATACTTATATCAATCCCAATTGGTTCAAAAATTTCATTTATTTTGTTTCCTATATCTATTGTAAATCCACGTATAACATTTAACTGAAAAATGCCTGGACCTGATTTAGAAATACTTGGGGAACTATTGCCTAATTGAGTAACTGATTGAGAAATATTGTTTATTACACTTCCCAATGGCGTGTATCCATCAGGAGTGAAAGTAGTTCCATATATTAAAAATAAAATAGCTTGTAATAAAGCTATCATTTGACAATAACCACCTTCACTGTACGACTGAATCTTACTTATAATTCGTTGATCTATTCTTGTTGGGAGTTGATGGTTGACAGGACTAATGTTAAAAACAGGAATAATTAGTTTGATTGTTTTATTAGTTTGATTAGTTGTTTTAATTCTATTAATAACATCATCTATTAATTCTTTTTCTTTAACAGCAATGGTTGAGAATAATTCTTTCCAAGCGTCTCCATATGGTTCATAATGAAACACTTTTAAAGTGTTTGTGACTTTATTATATTCAAATAATAACATATTTGCATGATTAACTTCAGCATTAATAGGATTATGCAAAAACAACGAAACCGCAACTCTTATGGGATTATTTACACCTTCTTCTCTTTTTATTTCAATATAATTTAATATTTCATTAATAACTAAATTATTTACTACCACATCAGAACCACTTTCTTCTATATGATTAATTCCATTATAAGTAAGTTGAAACCCACCGTATGGAATAGTTTCAGGTAATAATAAATTACCAGTCATTTTATTTAATACAATCATTACCAAAATTGTATTCATAATAAATGGAAAATATATGTAGTTGGGTTGTTGAGCTAATTGATAATATGATTCTAACTGCAAATCTATTGGAGTTGGAACTGGAATACCAACACTAAGTCCTGCCATACGAATAAATGGTATAAAATATACGGATATTATATTGTTATAATATTATAATAATATAGTATAAATGAATACAGAGATAACAAAAGAAACAGAAACAGAAGAAACAAAAAAAACAATAGCATCATCCATGATCGTAAAATACGCACAATCAACTCAAACCGTCTGCTTGTATCTGTGTGTTGCTATATTTCTTATTATATTATTTGTATTGTCTCCCCTTAATACATACTTTTTAACAGGCTTCTTTTCAAAAGTAATTATTTTATTACTTTTAGGATATACAATATTTTACAATATATCGCAAACAAATAAATTTGCAAATGATTTCAATATATCTATTTTTTCAGAAAATTGGAGCACAATTAAGACAAATATAGCATACAGTTATATTTTTACCGGATTTTTATTAATTCTTATGTTTACAGTTGCAAAGAAGTTTTTTTAAGGGATTTAACATTTGTCTCTTGTGAAACAATAGATTTATATTTTTGCATATATTCCAAACGAACGGCATACAACTTTTGGTTATAGTCGGTTTCATTTTTGCAGTCTTTTCTGTTAATAATTTGTAATCTACCATCCACATTTCTAATTAGCATTATTAATTCAATTAATTCTAATAAATAATGCTAAATTAACTTTATATTCGTTTAATTGTAATTGTAATTTATTCTTTATTATTATATATAATGGATCTAAATAGTATTAAAGCAAAGGCACAAACTTTATCACAAACTTCTCTCATATATGTCAAAACAAATTGGATGATTATCGTATCAGCATTATTATTCGGAGTTTTAGGATATTATATTTATACCAATTATTTCAGCAATAAAACACAATACAGTGCAAATAGAGAAAACTTTGACACGAATCAAGAATCAAATAAAACCGCAAATTTAATGTTATTTTATGTGGATTGGTGCCCTCATTGCAAAACGGCTAAACCGGAATGGGAAAGTTTGAAATCAGAATATGAAGGCAAAAATATTAATGGATATACATTAACATTTACAGAGTATAACTGCACGACAGAATCGCCCGAGACTGAAGAGCTAATGAATAAATACAAAATTGAAGGATATCCTACGGTGAAGTTGTTAAAGGATAACCAGATTGTTGAATATGATGCGAAACCCACCAAGTCCACCATGGAACAATTTTTGCATACGGTTCTTTAAGTTGTTTTACAATATATATTATTTTAAATCCAGTAATTTACACCATTGGACATTTCACAAGTTTACGAAAAAACCAATTTATAAATAAAAATCATCTAAATTCTCAAGTTGTTCTTCCATCATATATTTAATATTTTTTTTTCTTTCATTTTTATTGTATTGCGCATAAAAATAATCAGGTGAATAACGTGTTTCACCATACCCATCATACCTTATTTGTTTATTATTTGAAGGCACTAAAGTATAACTAACAACTTCTTCATCTTCATCTTCACGTTTGTCTTCATTTTTATTTGTATTTTTTGAAACATACACATAAATAATCATGCTTTTTGTTTTAACAAATTTTAATGGTTTAATTCTAATATATCTAGAATAAATATAAACTGGATTTATTTTTGCAGTATATGAATTTATATTGCCTTCAAATTCATTATAATACACCCATTTTTGAGTTTGAGAATCTTTATACGCTACTGAATAATTTGTAACATATGAATCATCATTTATTATTTCAACAACATTAACATATGTTTTGTTAGTATCACAATAATAACTGTTATAATTATATTTTCTTCTTGGAAAAGGTCTATTACTTGGATATTTACCAAATGTAAGAATAGATTTGATATGCATAACATCTCCTAAATCAATTTGATAATAACATTCGTTTGTTTGCACCAATTTATTTTTCTTCTTTTTTTGAGTAAATGTTTTTCTTCCTATTGATTCCATATTCTCTATTTCTGGTTCCGTCCATTTTAATGGACATATTTTTTTTAATACACCAGATGTATCATCATCATTTCCATTAAATGTATATAAATAGGTTGGATCATAATATTGATTATTCCATTTTAACCAAGTCAATTCTTTGTGTAAAGTATTATCTTTAAGAACGTAGTTTTTAACGGGAACATTAAAAGTCCGACAAACAACTCCATATTCAGGGTTCCATTTTTTTATAGTCTGTATAGAGGTGTCTTCTAAAGCATTTTCTACATTCGTCCAAAGATAATCTGTATTTAATGGTCTAAATTGATAGTTTGAATATCCATTGGTACAATCAATAAATTTGTTATCAAAATATTCATCTATTATTGTAACTGGGATTTTTTCTTTATTGAGATTTCTATCACATTCCAATATATCATTTTTACAAGATAAATAATCAAAATGTTTATATCTTAATGTATTTTTATTTTTATGCCAATCATATTTAAATGGTATATAATCTAAATCTTCTGACATTTTATATAAAATATAATATAAATTTTTTATATTATTTTATATCAATAATCGGCGTTTCAGCGAAGCATATTAAATGTCCAAAGGTGTAAAACAATATTTTAAACAATAATATATTAAATATATTAGAAATAATAATATATTTAACAAATGAATTTAACAGTTGATAATTTTGAGACAACTTTGGTTAAAAAAATACAAGAAATTGACAACTATTTTCCAAATGCGGACAATTTTGAAATAGCGATTCTCTGTGCGCATAAAACTGCATTACATTGTATGATAAGAAAGGGATATTCATATATAAATGAAAACAAGAATGAAATAAATGATTGTAATACAGGTTATTTAAATTATAATACACTTTCTTGGCAGGATTTGTTAACTCAGATTTTTCCAACAATTATTTAAGAATTATAACAAACCCTATGAAGTTTGACTACAATATACGTAAACAATGCAAAATATTGATACTGAAAGTATACAAGCGTTACAAAGTATTAAACGATAATATTTTTTTGAAAAATAGGTTTCTATTTGTTGTTCTTGTTCTACTAATGATTCTAATATATGATTTTCTTCTTCCATAATAATAATGGTAATTTAGTTTTATATTGTATTTTATTAATTGCTTTTCTTTATATCATGATATAATACGTTATACGTTATTATTTTCTAATTTTTTTAAAAATATTTTGGCATCTTCGCAACCACGCTGTATCCAAGTTCGCCGCATTTCTGAATTATTAATCGCTTCTCTCATCACATCTAATGTCAAAAAAAAATCATCATTTATGCATTCTATTTGATTTTTTATTTTGTCCTTTTTATTAGTCTTGTGTATATAATTCATGGCATTAATAAAAAATCCGACCGCAAATTCCAAGACAGTTGAATCATCTGTTACCATATTGTATTTATATATGTCTGGTTTGTTATAATCACGATAAAATGTTATACCTAACATCTCATCCTGTTTTTCAATTCCCCCATTATCATTGAGACAATAACTAATAGGATAATTTGCCATAACACCTCCATCAATGTAGCAACCATCATCAATACATGTCGGCATAAAAAGTCCCGGTATAGTACAAGACATCATAATCGCCTGTATTAATCCTAAATCCGGATGTGTTTTATATGATAAATCAACTGTTTCAAATTTGTTTTGCTCAAATGTATATAAATGGAATTCTATTTTTGTATATTCATAGAATTCCTTTAAAGTGATATTAAGAGACAAATCTTTAGCTTCTAATACAGGTTTAAAAATAGATTCAAATATTTTTTTTGAATAAAGCCCTTTATTATAAAATGCGTCAAAAATTTGTTTCCCATTTAATTTAAATGCCTCGTGCCATGGGCGTTCAATAATATATTTATTTAATGTTTCCCAATCATATTTAAGAGCTAAAAATGTTCCAGCCATTGTTCCAATTGAAGTAGCATATATGGTTTCAATATCTTCTATTTTCCAATACCCGGCTTCGTTTAAGTGTTCTAATGCACCCAAAAATTGTAATCCAATAGGACCACCGCCTGCTATTATTAAATGTTTTATTGTCATTTACTTGGATTGAAACTTAGTAATACAAAACATAAAAAAAATTTATTTATAACTTATAACTTATTTTATAGTTTTTACAAGAAATAAAATAAACTACAAGTTTTATTTTCTTGATTGTTTTTAAATGGCAAATATATTTACTCTTGAAAATTTTGACGAATTTTCAGAAAAGATTAATATTGACGACCTTTACGAAAAAAAGAGACAAATTGACGTTAACAAGCTGGAACTATTCAAAAAAATATTAAATCGTATTCACGTTAGAATAAAAACAACAGCCAGACAAAACGTAAATGAAAAATTTTGTTGGTTTGTTGTTCCTGAAGTAATTATTGGTGTGCCTAAATATGACCAAGCTGGATGTATTGCCTATATAATGGATACATTGCAAACCAATGGATTCCAAGTGAGATATTTTCATCCGAATACTATATTTATATCATGGAATCATTGGGTGCCAACATATGTGCGAAACGAAATTAAGAAGAAAACTGGTATTGTTATTAATGAATATGGAGAGAAAATAAAGGATGAAAAAGCAATTGATTCAGATGAAAATGAAGATAATGTGAATGAATCATTGCAAAGCCAAGGGCAGCAAGGCCAACAAGGATTACAACAAATTAAAAATAGTAAAAAATATACTCCTATTAATTCATATAAACCATCTGGTAAATTGGTTTACAGCGAAGACTTGTTAAACAAAATAGAAAATAAATTTTCTTAGAGATATATCTTCAGTTTCTTCATTTTATTTATTCATTTATAATATGAAGACAAATACAAGAAATAAAAGAAATAGAATATCTACAAAAGAAAAAACCAAGAAAAATAGACCTACTCAGCAAGAATTACAGGTCTATTGTCGTGAATCCGCAAACACATTTAATCAATTTGAACAACAATATGCGATAGATTTTCCGGAACGTTTGAAAATGGGGAAAAACAATGTACAACAAGAATTAGTAAAATTATTTAAAACTCCATTTACTCCATCACGCTATACCACACGTAACGACTATTACACATATATTAATTACCAATGGATGGCAAAAAAAAGCAAAGAATTGGAAATTGAACAAAAATATTATGTCCAAATTGATAGTTTTAGGATAACACAAGAGAAAGTATATTATGAACTAATGGATATTGTTAAGGAGTATATTGCAAATAATGATACTCCTAAATCCCGAGCTATTAAAGCAGTTTACGAATCTTTATATAATTTAGATAATAATGCAGCACAACAATATGTTGACTGGGCTGTAAAACGAATTGATGAAGTTATTGCTGAAAATTCTATATACAGTTTATTTGGGCAACTAAATCAAAATGAAATTATATCATGGGGATGCCCCTTAGTATGGTCTGTGCTCCCCGATGAAAAAAATTCAAAAGTATATATTAGCACCATATCCGCTCCACAATTAACTGCATATGATTATATGATATACATTGAAGACAACACTGCAGATGCGAGCACTATTAGATATAAAAAAGCGTTTAAAAAGCGATATTTAGAATATATAAATGAAATATTTGACGCATGTTTAGGTAAAAATCATGGTCTAATAGCAAAAGATGTATGGGATGCAGAATATGACATATTAGATGCATTGGGTTGCTATAGTATTAAAACTGACGATGAAAATGGTTACAATGTTGTTGAAACAAGTGAATCAATTAAAAAATGTGGTTTAGATTTTGCGGAGTTTGTAAAATATATTGGATATAAAGATATTCCTAAAAAATATATATGCCGCAGTTTGAATTATGTTAAATGCATTATGGCTAAATTAGTAACAGATGATACATGGAAGACCAGTAAATGGAGAACATATTATTTATACACAATATTTAGACAATTGATTCGCTTCCATAGCGAGTGGCGGCTAATTTACTATGAATTTCATGGCAAGTTTGTTTCTGGTCAGCCAGTGCCGTGGCCGAAAGAAATATATCCCGTATTTGGTCTATCACTTTGTTTCAATACTTTTTTGTCTAATGAATACATTGAAAGGAATAAAAAACAACAACATATTGATTACGTAAAAAATATGGCAGCTGATATGTTATCAGTTTATAAGAGAAAGATTAGAAAAAACACATGGTTGTCTCCTAAAACGAAAAAATATGCATTGCAAAAACTGGAAAACATCAATTTGATTATAGGCAGTCCTGCAATGCTAAGAGAAGACCCTATTTTAAAATACAGCAATAAAGAGGCCTATCAAAATTTAAGAAAAATAGCGGTATGGAGAGCTAAAAAACTAATTGATTTAGATGGTAAATCAACTGAAATAGATATTCCTGTAATAGACTGGTCTGAATTTAAATTAATCGGCAAACAATCCTATGTTGTAAATGCGTATTATACGCCAACTGAAAATTCAATTTATATTCCTTTAGGATATTTACAAAAACCGTTTATTGATTTAGATGAACGAGGCATAGAATATAATTTAGCACATATTGGCTATACATTAGGTCACGAAATGTCGCATTGTTTAGACGATATGGGTAGCCAATATGATTACAAGGGTAATTTGCATAATTGGTGGACAAAAGCAGATAGAGCAAAATTTAATAGGAAAGTTAAGGATGTTGTTCAACAATATGAGACATTTGCTGCATATGATGGCATAAAAATGGACGCTACTTTGAGTACGGGGGAAAATTTAGCAGATATTTCTGGATTGGCCATCTGCGTAGAATATTTAAGAGACTTTCAGGATAAAAATAATGATGAAGTGCCGATACGTGCGTTATCTTTTCATGCATTTTTCACATATATTGCGATTCAAGCACGACAAAAAATATTTAATAAGGCAATTAAAGCACAATTAAAAACTAATCCTCATCCGATGGATAAATATAGAACAAATTGTCCATTGGCTCGTTTAGAATTGTTTAGGAGTTTGTATAATATTAAAAAGGGAGACAAAATGTTTTGGCATTCAACGGATACAATTTGGTAAATATAAAAATAATATAATTAATTAAGTATATTTTATTTAGCATATTTAATTGAATTTTTAAATTTATTTTTTTTGTTAAGATAATATATATTAAGATGCCTCATCGTACTCATCGTGCTGCTTCTCGTAAGTCTAAATCTCAACGTAGATCTCGCAAAATGGCTCAACAAAAGGCCCAAACCCAACGCAAGGCTCGTACCATGAAAAGACAGGCCAGCCAACAGGCTCAACAAGCCGCTCAACAGGCTCAACAAGCCGCTAAGCAAGTCACCAAGGCTGCCCAGCGTGCTGTTAAGGCTGCTCGTGGCTCCCAGGCTGGTCGCTCTGCTACGGCTGCCAAGCAGGCTCAGAAGGCTGCCCAAAAGGCTGCCCAGGCCGGCAAGCAAGCCCAGAAGGCGGCTCAACAGGCCAAGCAAGCCCAACAAATGTAAACGCATTACATTCACCAACAAATGTAAACGCATTACATTCACCAACAAATGTAAACGCATTACATTCACCAACAAATGTAAACGTAAATACATTATGGGTTTGATTAGATAATAAAATAATAACTTATTTAGTAACTTATTATTTAGAAACTTATTTAGTAACTTATTATTTAGAAACTTATTTAGCAATCCCTTGTATTCGTTCCAATTCTTTGGTTTCAGCTGGATTTGGTATATCACTTTCTGCTACAAGTTTATCCGACATTTTTTCCAATGTGCTTAATTGTGCTTGCGTTGTATCCAGAATCTTTTTTTCAACAATAGCCTCGTATAATTTAATACCATTTGTAAAATCGGTTTCACATGTTAAATATAATTTCACGATAATAGCTCTTGTTTCTAAAACAACTTCTTGTAAACTTGACTCGGTTAGTTTTGGATTAACCCGAATTTGTTTTTTATTTGTTTCAGGATTAACTGTATAACTAAACAATTTATTAAGAACATCTAATAGCAATTCTTGGTTATCTTTTGATTTTTTAATCATTCCCCTTAAATTTTCAGCATATTTTTTAAATAATTCATCGGTTAACTTGCCGGAAACACTTGTTTTCAAAAGTGGTTTATCTCCTTTACATTCAGGCATATTATGATATGCTCGTAATTTAATGTCGCTGAATTTGGTTATGTCTTCAGGCATTTCCTTACCATCAGTAAAGACAGTGAAAAAATATTTTAAATTCTCTTGAAATAATGCTTTGGTTTGTTCAGTCATGCCAGTAAATTTACCGGTTACATAATCATACTTATCATCATAATATAATTCCATTAATTCTGGAATACCAGGTTCATCTGCTAACGTTTTTTCTTCTATTGGTTCTTCTTCGTTTGCTTGTATTTCATTTGTTCCCACTTCGTTTGAACCACCTTTAGCATTAAATGAGCAAATTTTAGGGTGTATAGATACTTCATCAACCGAATCCAAATTTAGGTCGCCTTTTAATGCATTAATTCGGTTATCACAAATATTTAAATTGCGAATCTCTGGCTGGACATTTTTAGGTATTTTGCCCTTGTTATAAATAGTTGCATTAACTGTGGCACCGTTTTCATCTTTATAAACATACACAGGATTTATTGTAGTGAGAATAGATGCAAAAATGTGTGCGATTTTAATATAGAATTTAGCGATTCCGTTACAAATCCGTTTCTTTTTAATAGGATTTTTAATATCTAAATTATTTAGGTCATCTTTACTAAAAAATATAACCTTATCTTTTTGAAGTTCACCTTCGTTTTCGTTTTCAGAATTATTACTTTCGCCTTCTTTTTTAATACTTTGTGCTAAATATGTTATTTCCATATTTGTAAAATATTTTTCAACAATTTCGGATGTTAAAATCACCAAATTATCGCAATATTCCTTATCTTGTAATTTTCTTAAACTATTGAAATCCATTGTTAAAATATAATATGTTGCAATATAATCCATCAGTTCTCTAACTGATACTGGAGTTGTAGGCTCTGATGCATTATCTTTTTTCATATTAGATATTAAATTTCCCATATTATATAGTATATAGTATTATAGTATTATAATATTAACTACCTATTTCGTTATTTTACAATATAAATAAAATTGATTTAAAAATATATCAAGTTGTAAAGAGAACAATGAAAATGACAATGATTATACCTATGAATCAAACTACTGAAAAAAGCAAAAAAAATAAAAATTCTATTAATAGTACTGCTGACAAAAGCAAATTATGGAATGTTTTTGAAACCGAAGTAATTAATCCGTCCAAACAAAAAGAACCATTGGAGTGTCTTTACCGGACTATCGCAAGCAGAGAAAATTGCGAGATGTGTCAAGCATGTTTAGCATATTCAGATGAAGGGTTTCTAACATGCACCAATAATAAATGCGGCATTATTTATAAAGATATGTTAGACCAATCACCAGAATGGCGATTTTACGGTGCCGACGACAACCAGAGTTCGGACCCTACACGATGTGGTATGCCAATTAATCCGTTATTAGAAGAATCGTCTTTCGGTTGCAAAGTGTTGTGTATCGGCAAATCCAGTTACCAAATGCGTAAAATACGTCGTTATACCGAATGGCAGTCTATGCCGTATAAAGAGAAAACTCGTTACGATGAGTTCCAGCGTATCACAATTATGGCACAAAATGCCGGAATACCAAAACTTATCATTGATGATGCTATTAGATATCACAAAAAAATATCAGAGCATGACCACACGTTCAGAGGAGACAATAAGGATGGAATTATTGCTGCATCTATTTACATATCGTGTAGAATTAATAATTATCCGAGAACAGCAAAAGAGTTGGCTACCATATTTCATTTAGATGTTACCAGTGCAACGCAGGGCTGTAAAAATGCACAGTCAATTATTAATGAATTAGAGAAGGATATGGATAATAAAGATAAGACATCGTTTTGCAAGACAAAACCGGAGGCATTTATAGAGCGATATTGCAGTAAATTAAACATTAATTCAGAGCTTACTAAGTTGGCACAATTTATTGCGATTAAAATAGAGAAAAACAACATGATGCCTGAAAACACACCTCATTCCATCGCAGCAGGAGTAGTCTACTTTATTTCGCAGCTATGTAAAATAAATGTTAGTAAAAGAGATGTAAAAATGATTAGTGAAATTAGCGAAGTCACTATTAATAAGGTTCATAAAAAATTGGAAAAACTTCAGGATGAACTGATACCTGCTGTTATTCTAAAAAAATATGCTGTTTAACAAGTTTAACAACATAAATAATTGGTTATTTGTATTATTTATATTGGTTGTATTGTTTGTATTGTTTGTATTGGTTGTATTGGTTGTATTGTTTGTATTGGTTGTATTTATTTTTAATTATTATTTTTTCATTTTATGCTAACCTTGTAGCTTGCATAACAGATGTTGATACAACAAGTGTTCCTCCTGGTCCTGAAAATGTTCCACTCACATTTCCATGAAGTGAAAATGGTGTTCCTGAATAGAAAACTCCTGATGTAGAATACATTGATTCATTTGTTGCTGAAGTAGCCCCAGGAAACGTCTCTTTTATTGCTGAAATATTATTACTAAATGCAGTTGATGTTGGTGATATTTCTGCCTGGTAACCAGAATATGTAATTGACGTTCTCGTAAACCTACATGCAAATATAACTAACCATGTTCCTGCTGCTAAACTTATAGAACCTAAATTTTTTAAAGTATTGTTTGATAATGATTGATTTGTCGTCAATGTTGATGTTTGTATATAGCCAAGTTGTCCAGAAGTCGCAGCTGCTGTATTTGTAGTAGTTATTGGATTTGCTAGTGTTATACTTCCACAAGTAAGTGTACCAGTACTTGGATTATAAGTTAAAAATGGTCCGAATGTTGAATGAATGTTTAAGCTGCTAAATGTTCCTGTACTATTAATAAAAACAGGATACATAGTTGTATTAGAATTATTATCAGCTATTATAATACCTGAATTACCTTGACGGCCTTGAGATCCTTGAGATCCTTGAGCTCCTTGAGTAGGCTGAAGACCTTGTGGTCCTTGAACACCATTAAAACCTTGGACGCCTATAGCTCCCTGTGAACCTATACTTCCTGTCAAACCTATAGCACCCTGTGAACCTATACTACCTGCGAAACCTGTAGCACCTTGATCACCTATAAAACCTTGAGAACCTTGTGAACCTGCGAGACCTTGTGAACCTGTAGCACCTTGATCACCTATAAAACCTTGAGAACCTTGTAAACCTGTTATACCTTGTAAACCTGCTATACCTTGTAAACCTGTTATACCTTGTAAACCTTGAGCCCCTGTAATTCCCTGAGTAAAAATAATTGTCTGTAATTGTGTATCAATATATGACTTATTTGTTAATTGATTATTAGTTGTAGGTGTAACACTACTTTCAGGTAAGGCTGTAAATGTTTTTACACCTGATATTTCTTCATTATCAGTTTTTGAAACCTTTTCTGAAATAAAGGTTGTAATTGTTGTAGAAAAATCCTCATCATCTCCTAAAGCATTTGATATTTCATTTAATGTATCCAGTGTTGAAGGAGCTGAATTTACTAAATTGGCAACAGCATCTTGAACAAATGCAGTGTTTGCTATTTGAGTCGTATTGGTTCCTGTTCCAGCAGTATCTACCGTAGGAACACCAGACAAATGTATATTACTTGCTATTTTAGCACTGGTTACAGCAGAATCCGAAATTTTAACAGTAGTTACAGCAGAATCCCTAAGTTCCGCAGAATCAATTTGTTTTACATTTGCTAACCCGGTAGCACCTAAATAAACAAATCCTGTGTTTAAAGAATTAAAACTTAAGGTATTGACATTTATATTATATCCAGAACCAGTAGCTCCTGTATTGAAAAAAGGTTTTAAACTCATTATAATAAAATAATATATTTATATTAAAATTAAACATATTGTTTATGCTATTCTTACTGCTTGAAGTTTTCCGCCCGCAGAAATTGTTCCATTATCAAAATAAGGTCTAACAAGTCCATAAACTGTAAATGATACAGCAGAATAAAACATTTCTATTCCATGATTTATTGAAGTACCTGTTTGAGACACAGAAGGAATAAATGTATCCTGTAAATATGATGTGCCATCTGTATTAAATCCAAAAGTATTAGTGTTCATTCCAATATTATAACCATAATAAGTAGTTGATGTACGTGTAAAATTAGTTGAAAATATAAGTTTCCATGTTCCAGCACTTAAAGTTATTGAAACCAAATTTGTAATAGTACTATTGGTAAGTGATACTGAGGATGTAGTATTTACTGTTTGTATATAACCGAGTTCCCCAGAAACTGGTTCTGCTATATTAGTTGTAGTTATTTTATTTGTTAATGATAAACTGTTACATTTAATTGTCTTTTCGTATGGAATATAAGATAAAAATCCTTGGTTAGAATAAATATTTAAAGTACTAAATGTTCCTATACTATTAATAAAAATAGGATAATTATACACTCTATTCACAATTGATGATATATTAATACTTGTAGCCCCTGCAGCTGTAGCCCCTGTAGCACCTGGAGCACCTGTAGCACCTTGAGCTCCTTGTGTCCCCCGAGCACCTGTATCACCTGTAGCACCTGGAGCACCTGTAGCACCTGTAGCACCTTGAGCCCCTGTGGCTCCTTGAGAACCTTCAAAACCTTGGGTCCCTGTAGCACCTGTAGCACCTGTAGCACCTGTAGCACCTGTAGTCCCAAGAGTTCCTGTAGCACCTTTAGTCCCAAGAGTTCCTTGAGCCCCTGTAGCCCCAAGAGTTCCTTGAGCCCCTGTAGCCCCAAGAGTTCCTTGAGCACCCTGTGTTCCTGTAGCACCCTGAGTCCCTATAGCACCTGTATAACCATAACTAATAGATGGTATTTGTATGTCAACATATGATTTATTTGTTAATTGATTGTTACTTGTAGGCACCACACTACTTTCAGGCAAGGTTGTAAATGTTTTAATGCCTGATATTACTTCATTCGCAGTTTTTGAGATTTTTCCAGCAATAGAATTTGTAATTGTTGTTGAATAATTTGCATCATTATTTAAAGCAGCAGCTAATTCACTTAATGTATCCAAGGTTGAAGGAGCTGAATTTACTAAATTGGCAACAGCATTTTGAACAAATGCAGTAGATGCTATTTGAGTTGTATTTGCTCCTGTTGCACCGGTAGGTACAGTAGGAACACCAGACAAATGTATATTACTTGTTATTTTAGCACTTGTTACAGCAGAATCCGCAATTTTAGAGGTGGTTATAAAAGAGTCACTAAGGTCAACTGTTTCAATTTGTTTTACATTTGCTAACCCTGTAGCACCTAAATAAACAAACCCTGTGTTTAAAGAATTAAAACTTAACGTATTAACATTTATATTATATCCAGAGCCAGTAGCTCCTGTATTAAAAAAAGGGTTTGATAACATTAAAATATTTTTTTATTTTATTTAACCATTTTTTACACATAATATTATTTATATTCTTTGTATTCGTATTCATTTTATAAATATAATGCCAATATATTTATATTTCATGTCTAAAGTTATGATAGAAGTTACGAATGCAGTTACTACTAATGTTCCAAAAATCGTATTTATAGTTCCATATAGAAATAGATATCAACACAAGTTTTTTTTCTCTAATTACCTAACTTCTATTTTAGAATTATCTGATACAACAAGCTATGAAATTTATTTTTCACATCAATGTGACAGTCGTTCTTTTAATCGTGGCGCAGTAAAAAACATAGGTTTTCTTGCAATAAAAGCGAAATATCCAAACGATTATAAAGATATAACATTTGTATTTAATGATATAGATACACTTCCATTTAGCAATATTTTTATTTATCAAACAACGCATGGAATTGTTAAACACTTTTATGGGTTTAATTATGCTTTAGGTGGAATTGTCTCAATAACTGGTTCTGATTTTGAAGCAACCAATGGATATCCTAATTTTTGGGGATGGGGAATGGAAGACACCGTATTGCAGCATCGTTGTGAAAATATTGGTCTTCATATTAACAGAGACCAGTTCTTCCCCATTGGTAGCCCTGAAATTTTACATTTATTTGACGGCGTTTCCCGATTAATCAATCGCAAAGACCCAATACGTGCCAATAACGATAATGGACAAGATGGCATCCGAACTATTGCTCATTTACTTTATACAATTGATGATGAATCTATTAATCCATTAGACAATATTCATACAGTAGAATCGGATAAAACATTCATTATTAATATTGAACAATTTATGACAGGAACTAACTACGAAACTAATGATTTTTATAAATATGATTTGAGAGAAAATCCGAGTCAAGTAATGAATGCTCCTCGCCAAAATATAAATGAAATAGCTATTAATAAAATAAACAATAATGATTGGACAAATATTCCATTTTTTCCCAGTTCTGAAAAGAAAAATGAATTGATTAGACAATATGGTAAAGAACATGCGGAACAAATTATTAATTATAGTTATGCTAATTCGGTTGATCCAAATACTCCAGTTATGCCTCCAAATTTGCGACCACAACAAATGCAACGGCCGCAACAAATGCAACAACGACCACAACAACAAATGCAACAACAACAGCGACCGCAACAGCAGCAACAAGAGCAAATGCAAGCACAACAATACAATCAACTAATGCAGCAATTTAATTCAAAAACAAGAATCATTCCGCAAAATATTAATAAATTTTCTTCCGCATACTCCAGAATTATTGCTGCAAAACCAAAGGCAAATAAATCAGCAAATATTAAATTAGGAGGTATTTATTAATAATTAAATATTATTTAAAGAGTTTCCGACATATAATTATTATAATAAAAATCATGTCTTTTAGACGTAGATTATTTAGCACTATTATGAATAAAAATAAAACAAACAATGCACCATCTTGTAGTAACTGTTTGCATCATAACATGGAAAAATTGACATGTAATATAAATGTTGGAAGTCCTATAGATAGTAATAACTTTAGAACTAATGACCTAATTACAAATTGTGGCGAAGAAGGAAAATATTATAAATATTACGGACCTAAAATGGAACAAGAAAATAAAATAATACTAAGAAATTTTGGTCTTTCAGGAACATCACTAATTTTTTGCAACTTTTTCAATGTATATTCGCTATATCCACCGGTAAGTATGATTGTTAGCACTATTCCTATTTTTCTGACTTCTATATATGGGTTGCTTTTTGTTGTACAAAGTTATTATTATAATAAAATGGAAAATGAAGAAAATGCACGGTTAACTAATAATAAACAAAGTGATAAATAATAAATTAAAAATAAAAGCAATTTTATTAAATTTAATATTAATAAATTTAATAAAAATAATAAATAAATCATAATACTTATATTATGTTATCCAAAACTCTCTTAGAAACAGGAACAGAATCAGAATCAGAACAAGGTATAAAATGTTTATCCGATATAAAACACGCATTTTATATTAATTTAGACCACAGAACTGACCGTAAAGAACACGTAGAAAAGGAATTAAATATCATTGGTATCAATGCAACAAGATTTGAGGCAATTAAAATGGAAAACGGAGCAATTGGCTGCAGCATGAGTCATCTAAAAATATTACAAACCGCATTGAAAAATGGGTTTGAACATGTTTTAGTAGTAGAAGATGATATTAAGTTTTTGTCTCCACCAAAGTTTATATCAAGTTTTAATAAATTTTTAGAAAAACACGGAAACAATTGGGATGTTATTTTGTTTGCCGGAAACAATATGCCGCCATATGAAACAGTTGATGAGACATGCATTAAAGTTAGACAATGCCAAACAACGACTGGATATTTAGTTAATGGACATTATATAAAAACGATGGTGGAAAATATCAAAATGGGACTATCCAATTTAATACGTAAACCAGACAAACCATCGTTATATGCTATTGACAAATTCTGGTTCACATTGCAGCAATCAGATGCATGGTTTTTAATTATTCCGCCAACGGTTGTTCAGCGAGAAGATTACAGTGATATTGAAAAAAAGGTAATTAATTATCAGGCTATTATGGTTGATTTAGACAAAAAGGCAATGTTTAAGCAAATAGAGGAATATAAGTTAAAACAACAAAAAATAAAAGAGCAATATATGCAACAAATAGAACAACATAATGCAAAGGTTGCTGCAAGAATGAAATAAAAATTATAAATTAAAAATCAACAAAAATCTATAAATCAACAAAAATCTATAAATCAACAAAAATCTATAAAATATTTACTCGTGTCTAAATTCGTCATATTTACTTTTAAATAATCCGGAATATTATACCCAACCGCATAATCTTCCAAATATTCTGCGGATACACTTGATTCCCGGCTTACCAGTATTTGGACTGCGGTATCTGATAGAAAATAAAACCGTCCGCTGCAATATTTAGTGGTTTTAACAATTAAATCGTTGGGCAATTCCGGGTGAACTCTATAATATTCGCTTCTATACGGTTGTTTTACATCCACAATATGTCCGCCATAATGTTGAACGGAATCTGTCGTTTGTTTAGAATCCAATACATTCATTAAAATTTTGAAAAAACGAGTATTTGATACCATCTGGTCATCGTCTGTTTTAAAAATATATTTAAAATTGTATAACTTATGAATTGTTTTATATGCAGCAATAACCTTTTTAGGTAAAGAATTATAATCATCTGCTGTTTTTACATATAATATATGTGCATCCTCATCTATTATATAGTCTTTTTCCAATTCAGCGTCACCTAAAACATGAAAATATAATAAATTAGTAGGTATATTTTGCAGCCACGTCTCTTTTTGTTTCAAAGCTTTGTGTTGATATTTGAAACAATTAAAGATTAGCAATATGTAGTCTTGGGTTTTTACTCTTGTGTTTATTTCCATTATCATTTGTATAAAATATATTATACTTTATACAAAGTCTTTATATACGTTTTTTATGAAAAGCTTATTTTAAACAATAACGATGCAGTATTAATTATAATAAGTTATTTAATTATAAGTTATATAAAGACTTTGTATTAAGTATAATATATTTTGTATAAATGAATCCATTACTTACATTGTCTACTTGTTGGTATAATTTGAAGTCTAAATTTCCACCTCAACAGTATTTAGTATGGATTGATAATTTTCTCTCTATTATAAAGAATTTTAATCTTGTTATTTATACGGATGAAAAAAGTATAGCAGATTTAATGGAACTATTTAAAAAATATCATCATCTAATTAACACAAAAATAAAAATAATTATAAAACCACTTATAGATTTTTATGGTTACAAATATAAAGACCAATGGATTCGTAACCATAAAGCAAGTCCTCTATTACTTCATAAACATATTGATTGGGAATTAAATATGTTATGGTGTGAAAAGGTGCATTTTGTAAAGGAAACTATTAGTAATAAATATTTTGAAACACTCTATTATGGCTGGTGTGATATTGGTTATTTTCGCAACCAAAATGATACAATTCTTACGATGCATACAAAAGATTTATTGGTTAAAGGGTGGCCAAATTATGCAAAACTTCTTACAAAAGAGTTTTTAAGTGTCCCTATTCATTACGGTTGTGTCCAAAATGACATGGAAATATATGACAGCTTGAAACAAGATATATACAATCATTATTATACAACGACAAATACAAATATAAACGATACATCAATAAATACACAAGTTATAAAGGCAATAACAGACAAATATGATGTGCCATGTTTTTCCGGTGGGTTTTTTATTTTACGCCCTAATATAATTACACAGTATGTTAAACTGTTTGATGATAAATTGAATTACTATTTCTCTAATGGTTATTTTATAAAAGATGACCAAACTATTTTAATGGATTGTATTTTTAATAATCCACATTTATTTTGCTTACATAGAGAAGAGAATATTTATTTTGATAATTGGTTCATGTTTCATCAAATATTATTATAATTTATTTTTACTATTTTTATATTACAATTTATATTATGTTATTAGTTTATCAAATTAATAACATATTATTTACAAAATATTTACAAACCTAAACCAAGTTAATGCTACCCACACTCATGGTCATATTTGTATATCCATTATTATAATATGGTTCTGATACTATATCCAATTTATTTATACCAAAAACACCTTGGTTATTATTTACACTATTTACATTAATTGAATTATTCACAATTATTTGATTATTACATAGTGATGGATTTAATGATGAATTTGACGCAATTCCATACCCAGTTGTAGTAAAAATATTGCTACTATTTGGCACACCTATCCATGTTTGTCCATCATTTGAATATGCTATTGTATTAGTTCCTTGTCCAACTGCTATAAATTTTTTACCGTTCCAAGTAACTCCATATCCTGCAGTAGAGAAAATACTGGTTCCTAATCCATTCCATATTATTAAATCTGTTGACCAAGCAATACTATTAGTTCCTTGTCCAACTGCAACATATACTGAGCCATTCCAAGCAATATTGTAACCCGATACAGTAAAAATACTGGCACTACCATTTATTCCAGTCCAATAAACACCATCGCTTGATATTGCTAATGTATATGTTCCTGAACCTGTCGCAATAAAATATTTACCATCCCACATAATTCCTTGTCCTACTGTAAATATAGAAGTGCTTCCTGTTACAGCAGTCCATGCTATACCATTTGCAGAATAAGCTAATGAATTTGTTCCTGAACCTGTTGCCACAAATTTTTTACCAGTGCTGTAAACAATACAGTTACTTGCAACATGATTGCCTTGAGTTGTAAATATAGTATTACTTGAAGTAGCAGCAGTCCATGTAATTCCATCTGTAGAATAAATTATTTTATTTGTTCCTGAACCTACTGCAACAAATATTGAACCTGTCCATGTAATACCATTAGCAGTTGTACTAAGTAATGTATTTCCTGTGGTTGATGCAGTCCATGTATTTCCATCACTTGAATAAACAATTCTATTTCCGCCAGAACCCACTGCAACCCATCTTGTTCCATTCCATACAACATCATTTGCTTGTGTAAAAAAGTTATTCGCATTTCCTGAACATAACCAATTTAAACCATCCATACTATAAGCAATTGAACATTTATCATAAGCACCCACCGCCACTATTTGTGGCTGTATATTTATACTACACGCATTATTTAATAATGCTGCTGAATTAGTATTAAATTCTATACGATTTATCGTAGTAGTTGATGTTAAACTATTATTACTTGATATTGCAGTCCAAGTAATTCCATCATAAGAATAACCCATAAAATTTAAATTTGCTAAGTAATTACCAGAACCTACAACAATAGTAGCAACATCACTTGAGCCAATAGCAAAACCATTAGTAATTACACTGTTAATATTATTTGTAGGATACCAATATTTACCATCATATGAGTATGCTCCACAATTTGATGTACCACCTACATTATATCCAGTTAAAATAAATTTATCTTTATTCCATACACAATCCATTGCACGAGCTATATTTGTTGTAGTAGCAACAGCATTCCATGTAAGTCCATCTGTAGAATAAGATACATCACTATAACAACCAGAAACAAATACATTCCCATTTGTTACTAAAAATGCTGCTGTATATCCACTTCTGGCGCCTGTATATGTCCAAGTAATTCCATCATAAGAATAAAACATATATGCTGAAGTACAAGCTCCAGACCAAAGTTTTCCATTCCAAACTGCATAAGCTAATGCATATTGTGATGTTATAGTAAACCAATTAATTCCATCATAAGAATATGCTCCTGAACAAACACCAATTCCCCATATCCATGGACAAGCTATCCACATTTTGCCATTCCATCCAAGGCTCAAACATCCATACATAAATTTACCACTATTTATTACTGGAAACCAATTTAAACCGTTATATGAATATGCTAATGAATAATAAAATCCCGCACCACCAGCCAACCACATTTTTCCGTTCCATTTAAGACATGTTACATTAGTAAAAATATTACTTATATCTGAAACAGGTGTCCATGTGCTTATTTCATTGGTTGATGAAAGCATATATCCCTGTGTTGCACTTTTAATCTTCCATATTCCATTCATTTGTGTAAACATAGAATTAAAAGTTGTGTCTGCAGGCCAAGATGTCCCGCCGCCATTTTGACTATATATATTTGTTCCTGAACCTCCGACATACCACCATCCGAGTCCCGGAGTAGCATCTTGTAGAATGACACGTCCTGTTGTTATTAAACTTGTTCCTGCTGATACACCTGTCCATGTTATTCCATCCGTAGAATATGCCGTTAAAAATGAACCAACCCCTGTTACCATTATTGTACTTGTACTCTCAAACCTTGTTATTGCACGATTTAGGGCTGAAATAGAATATCCTGTAGTTAAAAACGATGTGCTATTTGCAACAGGAATCCATGATAATCCATCATATGACCATGCTATACTATTTGTTCCTGTTCCAGTTGCAAAAAATTTTGCATTAAATGTTGTAATACTGTATGCGGTAGAAAAAACACTTGTGCTTCCAGCAACTCCTATCCATGATTTACCATCATACGAATATGCTAATGAAAATGTTCCAGTACCTGTCGCAATCCATACAATTCCATTGAAACAAACACCATATGCCGTACTCAAAATACTTGTGCTTCCTGTAACTCCTGTCCATGTTAGTCCATCATCCGACCATGCAATACTATTTGTTCCTGTGCCAGTTGCAACCCAAAATTGTTCAGTACATGATATTCCAGTTCCCGTTGTAAAAATACTGTTACTTCCTGATATACCAGACCAAGATGTTCCATTAGTAGATGAAGCAATACTAAATGTTCCGGTTCCTACTACTACATATCTTGTCAAATTACCAGTAATCGCATTTGCTGTAGTAAATATACTGTTACTTCCAGCTACACCTACAACACTACTAATAAAATAAGCTATTGAAAATGTCCCTGTCCCAACATATATAGAAATATCTGTTCTATTTTTTCTTCCACAACAAAGACCTAACTTACTTGTTGACGTATCCAATTTTGAAAATGTTGCGGTATGTGGTCTCCTATAATTAAATGCAATACCATTTCCAGCTGTTGAAAAAACACCTGTATTTCCAGTTACAGGTATCCATGTTGTTCCATTTTTTGACCAAGCAATACTATTGGTTCCTTGTCCAACTGCAATCCATATTGAATTATTCCAAACAATACTATTTCCTGAAGTGGAAAAAATATTGGTGCTTCCTGTTACAGGAGTCCATGTTATTCCATCTGATGAATATGCTAACGTATTTGTTCCAGAACCAGTTGCTATAAAAATAGTTCCATTCCATGATATTTTATTTCCTGAAGTTGAAAAAATGCTTGTTCCTAAACCGGTCCATGTTAATCCATCAAATGAATAAGCAATACTGTTTGTTCCTGAACCAGTTGCTACCCATATTGATCCATTCCATGATACTCCATTTCCCGAAGTTGAGAAAACGCTTGTTCCTAATCCGATCCATGTTATTCCGTCACTTGACCATGCTAACGTATTTGTTCCTGAACCTGTTGCTACAAACATTGTTCCGTTCCATGACAAACTATTACCCTGAGTTGAGAAAATGCTTGTGCTTCCTGTTACAGGGGTCCAAATTAATCCATCACTTGACCATGCTAATGTATTTGTTCCTGAACCAGTTGCTACAAATATTGAGCCATTCCAAGCAATTCCATTTCCCGAAGTTGAGAAAATGCTTGTGCTTCCTGTTACAGCTCTCCATATTATTCCATCACTTGACCATGCTAATGTGTTTGTTCCTGAACCTGTGGCTATCCACATTGTTCCATTCCATACAGTAGAATTACCTTGCGTAGAAAAGATGGTTGTTCCAAGTCCAGTCCACGTTAGTCCATCATTTGACCAAGCTAATGTGTTTGTTCCTGAACCTAAAGAAATAAGCCTATTTTGAACGGTAGATCCAAATGTATACACTTGTGGATTGCTAATGTTATTACTATCTATATTAGTTACTATATTATTACTTGTTATTACTGTAGGATTAACATATGTTATGCTTGTCTTTTTTAATACTGTATTATTTGTATCCATATTTATTGTATTATAGTTATATACTTGTGTGCCAGCAATACCCTGTGGACCCTGTGTACCTTGAGTTCCTTGGGCGCCTACTCCCGTAGCTCCTTGTAAACCTTGTGACCCTGTATTTCCTTGAGCACCATCTGGTGGTCCTTGTGGTCCTTGTGCCCCTGTTATTCCTTGTGCTCCTGTAAAACCTTGCGATCCTGTTCTTCCTTGTGCACCTGTATTTCCTTGTGATCCAGTTCTTCCTTGTGCTCCTGTAAATCCTTGTGCTCCTGTAAAACCTTGTGCACCTGTATTTCCTTGTGCTCCTGTAATTCCATTAATACCTTGTGCACCTATAAGACCTTGTGCTCCTGTGTTTCCATTAAATCCTTGGGTTCCTTGTTGGCCCTGAGGACCAACTAAAATAGAATCATCGGTAACATCTCCGCTATATTTAAAATCTGTCAAATCTCCGGTTGTTGCATTTACTATAGTGCCAGGAATATAGCAATACATTTTTCCTCCTGTCATTAGAAAAAAATCACCAACGTGTAACCCTGAATTATTATCATAAAATAAATTTGTTATTGTTGAATCTATTGTTGCTCCAGACATAAAAACTTTAAATCCCTTTCCCTGTGCACCTTGTGCACCTGTAGTACCATTTGTTCCATTAAACCCTTGTGCTCCTGTAGTACCATTAAACCCTTGAGTTCCTTGTACTCCTGTAGTACCGTTAAACCCTTGAACACCTTGCGCACCTGTATTTCCATTTATTCCTTGTGCACCTGTATTTCCATTTATTCCTTGCGCTCCTGTATATCCTTGGACCCCAGTATTTCCTTGGGTTCCTTGAGTTCCTTGTGCGCCTTGTGGTCCAATTAAAATAGCATCATTTGTAACATCTCCACTATATTTAAAATCAACTAAATCTCCATTTTCTTCATTTAATAAAGTACCTGGAATATAGCAATACATTCTTCCTCCTGTCATAAGAAAAAAATCACTAATGTGTAATCCTGAATTATTATCATAAAATAAACTTGTTATATATGAGTCAATAGTTGTTCCAGTCATAAAAACCTTAAATCCTTTACCTTGGGCTCCTTGGGCTCCAGTATTTCCTTGTAATCCTTGCGTTCCTTGTAATCCTTGTGTTCCTTGTAATCCTTGTGTTCCTTGTTCACCTTGCGTTCCTTGTAATCCTTGTGCACCAGTATTTCCTTGTAATCCTTGTAATCCTTGTGTTCCTTGTAATCCTTGTGTTCCTTGTGTTCCTTGTGACCCTTGAAAACCTTGTAAACCACGAGGACCTACATCACCCTGTGGACCTTTAACCACGCCAAAATCTACCCAATCTGATAAGGATGATGGAGAATCTGTAGCAGTTACAAATAAATTTAAACCTACAATATATGCATCACCTGCTAATGTATTTGTTGCAGTCGTATTTAATGGCAAGTCATTAACTGTATCTGCTTGTCCAATTATTTTAATTGAACCAACAGAAACTCCTCCAACCGTAGTGCCAACAGGAAGCATAATAGTTGAACCTGATGCTGATACTACAGCATCGCCAACTTGAAAAGAATTTGCAGACACAATTACATCTGTTACATATATTTTATGAAACCAACTACCAGTTGAACCCAATGAATATACATTGTGCATATCAGGAATTATATCTTGATTTAAAAATCCAGTAAATGTTCCTGTAACACCAACAGCTCCTTGTGCACCTGTAACACCATTAATACCTTGTGCACCTGTAACACCTGTAACACCATTAATTCCATTAATACCTTGTGCACCAGTAACACCATTAATACCTTGTGCACCTGTAACACCTGTAACACCATTAATACCTTGTGCACCTGTAACACCATTAATACCTTGTGCACCAGTAACACCATTAATACCTTGTGCACCTGTAACACCATTAATACCTTGTGCACCAGTAACACCATTAATACCTTGTGCACCTGTAACACCTGTAACACCATTAATACCTTGTGCACCACCAGATGGTCCTTGTGCCCCAGTAACACCAATAGCTCCTTGTGCGCCGCCAGATGGTCCTTGTGGTCCTGTAAACCCTTGACTCCCTGTTGCGCCTTGTGGTATATTTATTGCAGCAATTTGTGTATCTACGTATAATTTGTTTGTTATTTGGTTATTTGTTGCAGGAACAGAGCTACTTTCAGGCAAAACCGTAAATGTTTTTACACCTGATATTGTTTCATTCCCTGTTTTTGAAACCTTTTCAGAAATTGAATTTGTTACAGTAGTTGAAAAATTAGCATCATCTCCTAATGCAGCAGCAAGTTCATTCAATGTATTCAATGTATTTGGAGCCGACTCAACTAAATTTGCTATGGCGGTTTGAACAAAAGCAGTATTCGCAATTTGCGTTGTATTTGTTCCAGATGATGCAGTATCAACTGTAGGAGCTCCAGAAACATGTATATTAGATGCAAGTTCATTAGTACCAATTAATTTAATATTAGCTGAACCAGTAGCTCCTAAATAAACAAATCCAGTATTTAATGTTTTAAAATTTAATGAATCAACATTTATATTTAATCCAGAACCTATACTAAAAAAAGGTTTTGATGACATATATTATTAAATTTACAAAATATATAATTGTGATTTACGCAACTATTTTGTTCCAGTCCGGCAAAAATAAATCACTGACGTCATTTTTTTTTATCCATGTTTCCGGATAACAAACGATTTTATTTGCATTTGTATTAAAAAGTGCAGCCCACCAACTAAATGTGCTGTTTGCAATTATATTATTTTTACAGCAGCTCATTATCATCATTTGTTCCCAATCACTTATCTCATTTGACGCTCTCGTAAATGATAATTTTGGAAAATCCTGTTTCAACTTATCAATTATTTGATTCACCTCCAAAATATCTTGTTCTTCGCAAAAATAAAGTACATTTTTATTTGCTCCATTATTATCAATTGAATCAATTAATAACAACGCATTTTTGTAATATTCGTATTTCATAATATAATAAACATTTGGACACTTTTTATAATCACCTATTCTAAAGTGCATGCTTGTTATGCTTTTAAAATATTCAGTTGAAACATTATTTGTGGTATTGTTATTGCTATTGTTATTGCTATTGTTATTGCTATTGTTATTGATGTAATAAATGTAATTTTTCATTACACTTTGTTTGATTTCATTAATACCGATTATTTTACATATAAAATCAAAATTATTAGAGAAATATTTATAGTTTTGAAAATATCCGTATAAACATACATCTTTTCCAGAAAAAATTTGCAAATCTAATTTCGTATAACAAAACTCTATTTTTTCTTTTAAAATTATCGCATTGTTAATATAATTGTTTTTATTTGTAAACCGTTTCAGCTTATGTAAAAAAGTATTCCAATAAGTTGGTCGCTCTGTTCCTACGGTTAACACGTCTGTATCTAAAAATAAAAAATTACTTCTGTTATCAATTGCACACGATATGGTTGCAAAAATCTGAAACAACTGATTCCCTAAGCCTCCCATTAAATAACAAGTAATCATATTTTCACTTTTATATAATTACTTGTTATTTTTAAACTATTTTTACACGTTTATTACAATGTTATTTATTGGGTTACATTCAATATATGTTTTGTGTTTTACACTTCTATTGTGTTCTGCTTTACCACCTCTTCTTATTTCTGAACCACATTCACAAGTATATAACTCCTGTAGTCTTTCTAATACCTTTTCTTTATTTTTTTGATACCATTCATTTTTTTGTTCTTTTATTTTATCCTTATTTTCATTTACATATATTTTAGTTTGTTCTATAATTTTATCTTTATGCAACTCATAATATTTCTTACTTGATTGGCTATTTTCTTCCTTATGTTCTTCGTTATATTTTTTCTTAAACACTTTTATTTTTTCTGAATTTTTCTCTCTATATTCCTTTTGTTTTTGTCTTTGAATTTGTAATTTTTCTTCCTCAGAAACTTCGTCTACAATTGTAGGTTCTTCTTCTACAATAATTCCACAAAGTTGGTTTTCAAAATCAACATGTATTTTTGATTGTAGGTGTCTATTTTTATTACCAAATGCGTATTGGTTGCCACAATCACAATTAATCACTTGACTTCGCTTTTCCTTAATTTTTTCTTTATTGTCTTCACGCCAATTTGAAAGCGCCTCTTTTATTTTTTCCTTATTTTCTTCTCTGTATATCTTTTTTTGTTCTGATAATTTTTCTTTATTTTCCTCACCATATTTCTTTTGGTAAATTTGAATTTGTTCCTTATTTTCACTTGCATATTGTTTTTGATATTCAAGTTTTTGTTCCTTATTTTCTTCATAATGTTCTTTTGCTTTTTGTAATATAGAATCTTTTTTTTCATCGTACCAACATTTTTGGTATAATTGTTTTTCTTCGGGAGATGTATAAGGATTATTTGTATTTAATGTTGCTTTGAGTGTATCCATCCAATATCTCTCTCTCATTATAGCTTCTCTTCTATTATTACAATTATATTCTTCTATTTGTATCATATACCAATTTTCCCATCCTCCATTATTTCTAATAAATTCATATACATATTGATTATAATTATTAGAATTTATATTAGAAGAACATAACCTATGACCTTGTTTTCTTTGTACAAAATTGGTTGTATGACCAATATAAATATCAGTAATAGAAACATCTTTGCAACAAATTTTGTAAATAATTGTACGTGAGTAATCCATTTGTGTTTTTGGCATTATATTATACTATTATAGTTAATTTGTCTTTAAGCTATAATATCCTATAATATCATATTAAAAATCAGTAGTCATATCAAATGCATCGTTTTTTCCTGTGACGGTAGCAAGAGCATAAGCGTCGTTTCGCTGGTCGAAGAAATTCTTCTTGGATTCGAGGCTGATTATCTCCATAAACGAAAAAGGGTTCGTAACATTATAAATCTTCTTGTACCCGAGCTGCACGCTTAACCGGTCGGCGACAAATTGGATATACTGCGTCATCAATTCCGAATTCATACCAATCAATCGGCACGGCAGTGCCTCACAAATAAATTCAGTTTCTATTTCAACTGCCTCTTTAATAATTTCATGAATACGAGCCTTGTCTATTTTTTTGGTCAATTTGTTGTATAAAAGGATAGCAAACTCGCAATGAAGGGCTTCATCTCTTGAAATCAACTCGTTTGAAAATGTGAGACCGGGCATTAAACCTCGCTTCTTCAACCAATAAATGCTACAAAAGGCACCGCTAAAAAAGATCCCCTCTACACAAGCAAATGCAACCAATCGTGTCGCAAAACTGCTACGATTATCATGTATCCATTTCTGCGACCAATCCGATTTTTTTTTAATACAGGGGAAATTATTGATTGCATTAAACAACCTACCTTTCTCAATCTTGTCTTTAATATATGTCTCAATTAGAAGACTATATGTTTCACTTTGACAAGTTAATATTCCATTGAATATTCCTCTATGCTGTAACGGCTCATTGAAACAATACGTGGGTTCGTTGTCTGATATTTTCTCTATAGAAACTACTGTTATTGTCTCTATTCCGTTTACACAAGACACCGAATTATTTCTGTCTTCACAATATTCTAATTTTATCCCTTTTGGAGAAAACCCTTTATTAATTAAACTATTTAGTTCTCTTCCTGATATATTTAAAACATAAGTGTTTTTGCACATATAGTGCACATAATCTCCGCTTCCATCATTTTTTGGTAACAAACATTTATGCGATTTTGTATTTAATTTTACATTTGTTTGAATACCAAATGTGGTTAATAGCAGCTGCACGTCTTGCAAAAACTTGAAATTTAACGACGTTATCTCAAGAGACGTGTTATCATTATTAGAACCCGCCGCATCTGCCAATCCCTCTAACCACCGAATCCTAATATCCCAACTATAATTAATTGGAACTACGAATTTTTCCTTATTAATGTATGCAGCCACATTGAAACTAATTTTGGCGTCAGTTTCTTGATAGGAATCATGTGTAAAATATTGCAATAACTCTTTTTTATCATTATGTAAATAAATCATTGAATTGTGATTACAATAACTTCCGTTTCCACAAAAAAATCCATGCATATATGGATTTAGAAACTCGTCTATATTATCAAATACAATTATAGGCGTTAAATAACTGTTAATTACATCCCCTTCTTTTAGCTCAACTGTTTCTATTTCTGCAGGGCGCTCACCTTGATTTTGTATTAACCATTTATGTCCCGGTGAACAATCTAATTCCATACCATTTGATAAACTCACCTTATAAATCTCTTGGTTCCCCGTATATTTCACAGTTACCTCTGAAAAAACCGAACCATTCCACACCTTAACATTTGTATTTTCCAAATCTTTTATCATATAATATCCTCCGTTTGTTAATATTTTTGTGTCTCCTGTAACGCAATGGATGTTTTCCATCGCAATCTGGAACCCATAAAATGCTCTTGCTTCTGATATTTGAACATCGCTCATAAAGCGTTGCGCCAAGTTTTCCAATACGATTCCATCCGACGCCGCAAAAAACGCCAAAATCATTGAAATAAAAAATTGTTCGTCTTTACTGAGACCATCCCAATGCATTAAATCTTTTGATAAATCTATTTCTTCGGCTCTCCAAAAACAATCAATTTGTTTTTTATACATTTGCCATATATCATCGTATTGAATTGGAAACATTACAAACCTATTATCGTCTGGTGCAAGTAATGGTTCTGTTATTAGTTTAGACATCCTAAATAATATATATAGTAGATTTTAATATTTTATTTAGAATATATATTATTTTATTGATTTTTCGTTAAAAATTCGTTATTTTTTTAATGTGTAAGTAGAATAAGAATAGGATACAGATGTCAAAACAGTTAGTTGCAGATAGGGATTTAAAATTGATGCAGATAGATGAAGAAATAAAACATAAAAGACATTTGATAATGAAAAAGAAGAAGGAATTAGAGAAGAAGAAGACGGTAAATATGTATTTGGAAGGAGTGAATAATGATTATGATAGATTTCATAAATATACAGTAGACCAAAAACAGAAGGAATACAAAGCGATGCATATGCTGAAAGAATATATAGCGGATTTAGTGAAAACAGAGAAATTAGTAGATACGCAATTAAGAACGGCAAAACATGATCAAAAGGATATAATGAATGAAATAGATAAAATCAAGGGAGAAATAGACGAGTTAATAATATAAGTAATAAAATAGATAAAAATATTGTGATAATGTATAGATATTATGGCGGCTGCTAATTCAGGTGCTTCTAATTCAATAGACGAATTATTAACACAATTACAAAAAAATGGAATATCATTAACAACCAAGCTGGAGTCATTACTAACATCCAAAACAAGTTTTGAAAGTAAAATGATAATTGATCTTCGCACATTAAATCAAAAAATAACTGAGCTTGATTTATCAAATTATGTTAAAAATAAAGAATTATTTACAGAGCAACAAGGACAATTACGAGAACAAACACTAGCATTACAAACTGCAAATACTGAAAATACGAGACTAAAATCAGAAATTGCAAAAAACCGACAACTAATTGATGAACAAATACGACAAATTGAAGTTAAAAAAACAGAATTAAATACCCAAAAAGCTGAGATGTTAAAAGCAATTCAGGAAAAAAAATCATTAGAAACAATTAATGCGTCAATAATGGCAAAAAATAGAGAATTGGAACCGATAATAAGTAATCTTAAAATAGAAATAAAAAATTTAAAAAACCAACTTTTAGAGTTATCCGGATTGAAAAATGACAAAGATCAATTATCACAACAAATAAATGATTTAACACAACAATTAGTCCAAAAAAAAACAGAACATGACAGAAATAGTGAACAATTATTATTAATTCAACAACAAATTGCAGAATTAAGAGAAGGTAAACAGCGTTTTGAAGAAGAAATACAAAGATTAACATTAATAACAACAAGATTAAAAACCCAAAACGATACACTTCTGCAAGAAAAAGAACATTTAACACGTGAAAATCTGTCGCAAAAACAAGACATAGAAAAAATCAGAACAAGATTATCTGAAATAAATCAAAATTTACATCAACAAATAGAGAGAATTGACGTTGCATTAATTAAAAATCAAAATGGTGAAAATGTGCCGGATGAACTTATAAATTTAATAGCAACCATTAAACAGAATTTAGCAATTGCGGTGGTTAGTGGAGGTAATAAAAATAAAAAAATAAAAAGAAATAATATGAGAAAAGGAAATAAAAAGACAAATAAGAAACGAAATAATAGTAAAAGAGGTGGCTGGGTTTATAAGTCTAATGAAAGATTAGAGAGCCAAAGCTCCGAAATTACTACTAATTCTGGGTCTAATTCAGATTCTAAATCCAGATCTAAATCAAAAACTAATTCTAATTCTAATGTAAAAGGAGAGGGGCTAAGAAAAACAAAAAAAAGACATAGACATAGTCACTATAAATCAAAGACACATAAAATGCAATAAATATAATGCAATAATAAATAGTAATTTATAGTAAGTCAGACAACATACCATTTAATCCAGGCAACACAAGACAATGTGCTGGCCACTTACCTGTCATCATTCTACTGTATAATACACCAGGAAAACACCGTTCTCTTAAAATGCATTTTCTCTCAGCAAACACTTTTTTCCATTTGCGTTGTATAATTTTTAGCCACATTGTTTTAATAATAACAATTTGTTCATGTGTATGCAGTTCAATACATAATCCAATTTCAGGTTTAATATAATTTGCTCTACGAATTATATTAGAATAATTACGAATAATAGGATGTGAAATAGACCTCATGTTTTCATATTCAATTGAATAAAGTTGCTGTATTGCTTTTAATGAGTTAATATAATTTGGATTATTGTCGTCAGATGCATCGTCGTCCGCTGGATTGATATCACGTTCCTCTTCTGAATCGGAAGCAAATGATTCATGATCCGAATCGGTAGCGTATCCATTATGTCCATTATATTCGTCAAGCAGTACACCAGTTAAGCCGTCAAATTTATCAATAAGCAAAAAGTGTGATTCAATAATAGGACAACTATTGTTTGTTTTGCCGTGCATGGACGGCAAATGTAATTCGCATAAAACCAGATTAAATTTCATGTTCGTTTAAAATATATTGTATTTAAGGTTAATATAAACTAATAATTATATATATTTTCAATTTTTTTAAATATATTATATATATAATGAACTTTGCAAGTCAGGCCAACAAATTGTTAACCAATAAGTATTTTTTGTATTTCATTGTGTTTTTATCGGTAACAAATGTTTTAGGGTATCTTGTTAATAATAAAATACATGCAGTTATATTTTTTGCATTAGTCAGCTTTTTAATGGCAAACTTTAGTAAAAATATGGTGGTTATATTGTTAGTTTCATTAATTGCTACAAATTTATTGATGGCGAATAGATCAATGAGAGAAGGGATGGAAAAGATTACTGAAGGAGGACCTGGAGATATGGGTACAGATACAGTAAAATCAGATACAACTACAGTAGAAACAGTTTCAACTACAGTAGAAACAGCTGATAAAAAGAAAGATGAAAATAAAAAAACAACAGTTCCAGTTGAACCAGAAGAAGTAAAACCAGCAACTACCGTAAAAAAAGATGAACAATTCGGCAACAAACATGAATCTAAATTAAAAAATGCGGCGCCAGTAAATACTGATGGTGGTTCCCGTATTGATTATGCATCTACTTTAGAAGGTGCCTACGATAATTTAGATAAAATTTTAGGCAGCGATGGAATAAATAAATTAACCGGCGATACACAAAAGTTAATGGCTCAGCAACAAAAATTATTTGATTCCATGAAACATATGGCTCCTATGATACAAAATGCAAAGGATATGTTAACCGGGTTTGATATGAAAGAGTTGGGTAATTTAGCATCTATGGCGCAGGGACTCCAGGGGCAAAGTCAAGGACAACCCGCTCCAGTATAATAAATTATAATCTGAATATTAGTGATAAAATCAAATAATCTGTGATAAACTGAATCTGTGATAAACTGAAAATATATTATTATAAAATATAATAATATATCAATGAAACGCTGTCCACCAGGTGTAATATGTATTGAAAATATTACTATAATATTAATTCTGGTTATAATTGTAGCTATCGGCTACTACATATACATAAGAACTGGCAAACCAGGTAAACAAGAAATAAATGTGTCTACTAATATTGAACAACGTCCAAATAACATGCCTTTAGGCTATTTTGGAATAACTCCAAGTTACCCATATAATAATATGCCCAAGGATATATTGCAAAATCCATACGATGCTCCGTTAAAGGATGAAAGATATTTTGTATCAGGATCCAATTATATTCCACCAAATGCGATGCCAATTAATGTCTCAACAAGTGCAGTAGATACATCTTATAGACAATTAGGAATATTAACACCACTAAATGGTTCAAGTAAGGACAGTATATTGCCTTTAATGGGGCGACCACTTTTTACTCGGCGGTCAAAATTCAATTACTATACAATTTCTAATCAGCATAATAATGTGAAATTGCCGATTTCAGTAAATGGAAAATCTGGATTAAGTGAAGTAGGAGTGGATGAAATATTTAATGGCGACACCGTTTATGTAGAGGGAAATAACGAAGCGTTTAAGGTCACAATATATGAATCAGAAACAATAAAATATTTACCGTTTATCTAACAAACAAATACAAACAAATAATAAATATAATTTAGAAATAACCTATATATAAATATAATACAAAATCAATAATATAAATGACACAAATAACACATAAAATAAAAAGAATAAATAGAAAATACATAAACCAATTAGAGCCAAATAAATTATATAATGTTGTAGATAATTGGGATAATCATGGTAAAAAAAGAAAAAATCCATTAACATTTACAGCGAGATACAAAAGTAAATATTATACTGAAAACTATACTATAGTGGTTTTTGTTGAAAGTAAAAATCAATATGAGAGATGTATAAATGGATATAATGAATTTTATTTATATGAAAACCCGGTTTTACAAGAAATTCAGAAGTATGCATCAAAAACACAAATACCATCATTGCAAACCTTAGCTAAACAGCAGATAAATACAAGCGAAATAGAATATGCCCGATATTTTGAGACCCTATTTAGTGAAAGGAAGAGACAAATATTAACTCCAATTTCGTAATGTACTATTTTTTAAGTTGATTTGTTTTCGGTTTCTATTCGTATTTGTGTGTGTTAACACTTTTTTAGTAGATTTAAAACATTTTCTGGTTTGAGTATTTTTATTATTTATTATTTTTTGCAAACGAGCTTTAGTGAATTTCATGTTATGTTCCTTTAAAATTACAAAGACAAAAAAGATATTAAAGTATTGCATTAAATAAATAAATGCATTAGACAAATATTGTCTAAATTAAATGACTAATAAAAGTCTAATGAAAAATAGTATATATATAATATAAATGGCAAATATAGTAAATTGTAATAAAGCTACCGCTCCAGTAAATATAGATACAAACAGTGTTACAGATACATGTAGTTTAAAATGTGAGCTTAGTTTTTCGTATACTGATAGTTCTTGTGTCGCAAAAAATCAAGGTGGTTATATTTCATTATCATATGACCCGACAAAATCATCACATGTAATATATAATTTAACAAGTTACACTGTGTCTGAAGTAAGAATTTACTGGCCTTCTTTGCATACTTATAACACCAATCATGCAGATGGAGAATTAATTATCATACATAATTCCAATACAGGTAAATCACCATTATTCATATGTATTCCTATTATAAAAGGTTCGTCAACAACTACATCAGCCAGTGTATTAAGTAGTATTATAAGTTATATAAGTAAAAATGCACCTAAGGATGGGGACAAAACCACAGTTAATATAAAAAAATACAATTTAAATGATTTTGTGCCAATGAAACCATTTTATACGTATATAGCAACACAGCCATATACACCATGTTCTACAACCAATAATAATTATGTCGTATTTACACCATCTCAGGGTTATATAAATATAGCGAACGCAACTTATGAAATATTGACCAAAGTAATAACAAAACAAACATATTCTATTAAAAAAATAACAGATTCGGCAAAAAACTTGTTAGCTTACAACCCAAAAGGTCCTGTGACAATGAGCAACGATAGTCAAATTTATATTGATTGTCAACCCGTTGGACATTCAGATGAAAAAGAAACTGTTGTAAATAATATAAACACAGGTAATACTATCACATCTACAAATACCTTAAATAATCCAGTTGTTCAGTTTTTTTTAGGTTCATTAATATTCATTGTGTTTATTATGTTCGTATATAAAATACTTGATGCGTTTAAAGTGACACGGGTTGCGACCCAGATTCAAAAGGCTGGGTCTGTATACCATGGACAAAAGGGAGCAGGCTGGATAAGTTCGTTAATTATATAACAGAATGTTACCATGTAGCGTAATATATTATTTATTTTGTAATAATATGTTATTTATTTGTTATTTTGCAAATTTAGTTGAGAACGGGTGCGGCATCATAGTTATCTTCTAACATGGGAACATATGGCGCCTTCACATAATTTTCGTTGAATTTTTGCGACGCCATTTTTTTGACAACCTCTTGTTCCAATGTGTAAGGAAATTTATGAGCAGGAGCAAATGGAGACCATTTTCTCGCTTCGGTTGGGTAAAATTGATCCATAGCTGCCATGCCTGTTTTCTCTGATGCACTCTTTATAATTTGATATGCAACCAATACACCTAAAACACCTAAAATTGGATTAGAATACGCAAACAATAAAAGCACAACTAATGCCACGGCAACTTTTCCAAAAAGGCTGTCAATCGCAGTTGCCGCTCTTTCCGGCATTTTGTAGCCCATAATTAAATAAATGATGAACAAAATCACTAATATTAGCTGAGGCATGTTTCTTTTTTCCAGCAAATTGTTTATATATTCCATCTTATATTATATACCTGTAAAAAAAGTATAGGTATATCAAAACAATATAAATATATTTCTCTAAATATCATTAATATGAACTCCAAATATTACCATAATAATAATAAACCAAATAAATCAAGTTCAGCTAATTCTGAACCTGAAGAAATACTGATGCCTAAAAATATAAATTCATATTTAGGCCAGAAAGGCTATACTATTCTTAAAAGCGAACTCACTATTAAACAATTAACTGTGATTAAAGAACAACTAACTGTTAAACCTTATATGCCCGGTGCTCCTGTCCAAGTTCAGAAATCTTTCCCTGCATATCGTGAATCCGATAAAAAATTATACCTACCTCGCTATTACGGAGAAGAATTATTTGGTTCTGCTAAAGATTACAAGCTTACTGAAGGGACTGATATTGACTTGTTATTTCAAGGCACATTACGACCTACTCAACAACCGGTTGTTGCAAAATATTTAAATCATGTTTTAAATAATGTTAGTGGTGTAAGCTGTGGTGCAGGGCTACTTGAATTACCATGTGGTTTCGGTAAGTGTCTGAAAATAGATACACCCATTATCATGTATGATGGCAACATTAAAATGGTGCAAAATATTCAAGTAGGTGAATTATTAATGGGAGATGATTCTACGCCCAGAACAGTGTTATCATTAGCCAGAGGAAGAGAACAAATGTATAAAATTAGTAACAAAATGGGTGATGAATATGTTGTAAATGAAAGCCATATTTTGTCTCTTATGTGTGCTTCTAAAATCAGTAAACTTTGTCACAAAGGAGACATCGTAGATATATCTGTAAAAGGCTATTTAAAATTACCTAAAAATATAAGAAAAGTTTTACAAGGCTATAAAGTTCCAATTAGTTTTAATAATATAGAGACAGAATCATTAGAAGTAGATCCATATATGTTAGGAATTTGGCTTAATGATACAATAGAGCATAAAATACATTTACCGGATGCATTCTTGACTCGGCATAATTTGAAGGATTCCAAATACATTCCTCACGTTTATAAATGTAATGGTAAAGAGAATCAATTAAAATTATTGGCAGGATTAATTGATTCAAGTGGGTTTTATAAAGACAATTATTATGTAATTGTCCAGTCTTATCAAAATCAAACGCCGGAATTAGCTAATGACATTATATTTTTATGTAGGTCACTCGGGTTTGGATGTTATTCAAAAATATGTGACAATAATTTAGATACTCAGATTTTTATTTATGGGACTGGATTAGAAAAGATTCCCAGCTTATTGTACCTATATGTAAAACCAGTTACAGATCATAATAATCATCTCATGTATAGCATTAATGTAGAGAAATTAGAAGTAGATGATTATTATGGGTTTGAAATTGATGGCAACAAGCGATTTGTATTGGGTGATTTTACGGTAACACATAATACATCTATTTCTCTCTATTTACTGTCTCAGTTAAAGAAAAAAACATTGGTTATTGTTCATAAAGAATTTTTGATGAATCAGTGGGTGGAGCGTATCCAACAATTCTTACCTACTGCACGAATCGGTAAAATCCAGGGTCAGGTTATTGATATTGATGGCAAAGATATCGTCCTATGTATGCTTCAAAGTCTCGTATTAAAAGAATATCCGTCTTCACTTTTTGATAGTTTCGGTTTCACCATTTTAGATGAAGTGCATCATATTTCCAGCGAGACATTTTCAAACGCATTATTCAAAGTTGTTACTAAATATATGCTTGGGCTTTCTGCTACAATGGACAGAAAAGATGGAACAACTAAAATATTTAAAATGTTTTTAGGAGATGTAATTCATAAGGTTGAGAGAAAAGACGAGTATGCAGTTGAAGTTAGGGCGGTTACATATAAGACAAATGATGAAGAATTTAATGATACTATTTTGGATTTTAAAGGGCAGCCGCAAATTAGTTCCATGATTTCAAAATTATGCACATATAATCGCAGAACAGAATTTATAATTCAAACTATTGTTGATTTTATTTGTTTAGAAACTGTAGATAAAGAGACAATTAAGAAGCATAAGCTTTGTATGGATGCAGCCAATCCTTGCTGCAAAATGTGTCTTAAAAATAATAATTATCTACTTAAAAATACCTGTTGTAACACAGTTAACTATTGTTTACCCTGTTTGAATAACATTATAGAAGATTATAAAAAACCCCATGTTACGATTGATAAAAATGGTGAGGAAAAGGTGACTAAACGGCGAGCCAAGTGTCCTGAATGTAATAAGATACTTTGTTTTGAACAAAATTATATTGAAAATCCATATCTAAAATCCATTTCAGACCGTCATATCATCGTAATGTCTCACAATTTGAATATTTTAGATTACATGTATAACAAATTTGTTTGCAAAAATCTGGCATCTGTCGGATACTATGTCGGTGGCATGTCTGATTCAGAGCTTAAACGCAGTGAAAAACAGCAAGTTCTGTTTGCGAGTTACAGCATGTGCAGCGAAGGACTGGATATTCCCACATTAAATACCGAATTTTTAATAACTCCCAAAACCGATGTGATACAAATAGTAGGACGTATTCTGCGAGCGAAGCATGCAACATGTAATCCAATCATTTATGATTTTGTGGACACACATGATGTATTTCAGCGGCAATGGCAAAAACGCAAGGCATACTTTAAAAAACAAAATTACCGAATTATTCAGTCCAATAGTACAACGTATACACCGGATACAAATAGTTGGAAGACCGTATATGAACCATCGGGCAGCACTTGCAAACCTGTTATACCTACCACAGCCAAAAAGGCACGTCCGAAAAGTAGTGAATCCGAAGAAGATGATGTTATATCCTTAGTTTCCGACGAAGACATGGATGAACCCAAGGATAAACTAAATGTCGGCAAATGTTTCCTTAAAATCAAGAAATAGTTCGGTTATATTTGTTACTATATATGGTCTTATTGTTTTAGTTATTATTTCTGTTATTGTCTGCATATTTTTCATACATTTTTGTTCCCTTTTGTCCATAAAATAAAAAAGGTGAAAAAAATTCCCAAAAGTAAAAAAGGGAAATCGTTTTTGGACATTTTTAAAATGTCCATTTTGGAAAAATCAAATAAAGTCTTGGAAAACACAGTTTTTTTTCGCCTCCCTGAGCATAATGCTTTAATTTTATTTTTTGCATGAAAAAAAGTGTTACGATAAAAATTTACATTTTTTTTAAAAAACAACTTAAAAAATAATATATATTGCTAATATATCAACCAAATGTTGACAAATCCTCCCCAATTTGTCCCTTTTGTCCCAAAATTTATTTGTGAAATTTGTGAGACCAAAACCAATAACAAAAAAGATTTTAATAAACATTTATCAACTGAGAAACATAAAAAGCAACAAATATCAACAAATTCAACAGCAAATCCCCAGACGGTAATTAGGTCATATCTATGTCACTGTGGTAAAAAATATAAAGAACGCAGTGGATTATGGAGACATGTCAAAAAATGTGTTATAATGAAACATTTAGAAACTAATATTAATGCAAATTTAAATAATACAAATACAAATAATACAAATATTGAAAACCCGGATACAAATGCAATAAATTCAGTTGATACAAATTTTGTAATTGAATTACTTAAACAGAATCAAGAACTACAAAAAACAATTATTGAGCTTTCCAAAGAGAGAACTGTTATTACTAATTGCAACAATAACAATAAAACATTTAATTTACATGTGTTTCTAAACGAGCAATGCAAAGATGCACTTAATATTGGTGAGTTTGTTGACACGATTAAGATGCAACTTTCGGATTTAGAAACAACAGGGCGGCTGGGTTATGTAGAAGGTGTTTCCAGAATTATTAATAAAAATTTAAATGAATTAGAAACAAACAAGAGACCAATTCATTGCAGCGACGTTAAGAGAGAAACATTATATATTAAGAATGATAATGAATGGATAAAAGATGATGACGAAAAGGAAATACTGAAGAAGGCGGTGAAACAAATTGCCAATAAAAATATTATGCAAATTAACGAATGGAAAAAGGCAAACCCAGATTGTACTAATTCAGATTCAAAGAAAAACAACATATATTTAAATATAGTTTCCAATTCCATGTCTGGATCAACTAAAGAAGAACAGTTTACTAACCTGAATAAGATTATTTCCAAGGTGACAAAAGAGGTTGTTATTACTAAAGAATAATAATTAGTTAAGTATGAAAATTTATTATAATATATTAATTATAAACAATATAAAAGAAATTTATAGATATAGATATAGATATAAATATAAAATGAGTATTACTGCAGTTTTAACTGTATATAAACGTCCATATACATTAATACAACAATTACAAGCGATTCAATCACAATCAGTATTACCTGAAAATATAATTATTTGGAAGAATTATTCAGAAGGTGTTTGTATGCCTGAAATTCCATTAGAATTAAAGAAAAATGTTATTTTTATTGATTCTTCTAAAAATTTTGGTGTTTGGGGTCGTTTTACTGTAGGATTATTAGTTAATAGTAAGTATATATGTGTTTTTGACGACGATACAATTCCAGGATGTGATTGGTTTAAAAATTGTATAGAAACAATGTCAAAACATCGTGGATTATTAGGAACAATTGGACTACGGTTTCGTAGAGGTAATGATTACGATGTTGAATTACCCAGAAAAGGATGGGATGGACCAAGTGATATAACAGAACAAGTAGATATTGTAGGTCATGCATGGTTTTTTGAAAAAGAATGGTTGAGTTATTTGTGGCAATATCAACCAGATTATAATTATATGTTAGCCGCAGGTGAAGATATTTGTTTTTCATATTGTTTACAAAAGAATGGTATAAATACATACGTACCTCCTCATCCTGAAAATAACAGAGACTTATGGGGTAGCATACCGGAAATAGCAAGACACTATGGTAATGATTCTAATGCAACTTATTTACAACCAGATGGTTGTAGTAAATTTGACTTAGCATTAAAACAATTTATTAGTTTAGGATTTATCACAATGAATAATCGTTAATATATACGTAAAATTATATAATATATTATATTTTATAATTTTATAATAAATGACTTTAAGTGGAAATATGACTGAACATTTAAACCAAATTATTCAGAAAGTGGAGATGGGTGAACATTTTGGTATTATTAGACCATCTGATGGAGAATACTTAATATTAGAAAATCATACATTTTCTAACTGCGATGACTGGACAAATTATTCAGACGGTATTTTGCGTGAACAATTAATCAATGCAGTCAAAACGGTTAATCCTAAATTATATATAGGTATTCCTTGTAATACATGTGGTCACAATCCTTCAAATATGTATGATGATTATATTGAAAAATATCAAGTTCAAAAACAACAATTAACTTATGCAAATATATTTTGTAATTCAAATTGGACAAAAACAGTATCTTTTTTAAAATCATACAATAAAGGGTTTTATTTAATAACTTGTGGAACAAATGAATGTGAATTTCCAATTAAGGAAAGATTTTTAATTGATAAATTTTTGGTAAATAACTGGAATACAGTTTGGGAATTTGAAACAAATCGTATATTAGAATACGTAAAAGATAAACAAAATGAATTAATTTGTTTTGCGTCAGGTCCATTGACAAAGATATGGATACCTAAATGCATGGAAAAAAATCCAAATAATACATATTTGGATATAGGTTCGGTATTAGATTATTATACAAAAGGCATAGAACGTGCACGACCGTATACAGATACAAACACTACCTACAGTAGTGAATGTTGTTCGTTTATAATATAAATTTTTGATACATAGCAATCATATTAGAAATTATTTTGTAGGGACTAATTAGTTTAAAATATAAAGATTAATCATATATAAAATCTATATTATTTTTATCCCAACATACATTTGTATCTACATAAGAAGGTATATGATAAAAACCTAATTCAGTATCACCCCATGTAGAATGTGTATATAATATATAAAAAATATTACATTTACTAATGTCTTGACTAAAATATTTTTCACAAAAATAATTTGTTTCAATTGATTGTTTCATATCTATACAATCAAAAATATTTTTAATTGCATTTTTTTTTATAAAAAATGTATCATTCATGTAGTAATCTTCACTATTTACAATAGAACCATTATATTTTCTACAAACTACGTTATAATTTTGGTTTAGCTTACTAATAGCCTTATGAAATAAATCTATGTTATTAATGTAACAATCTTCGTGACTAAATATAACAATATCATCGTTATTTAGTTGTTCTTCATTATTTATAACCATTTTCATTCCGGCAATAATTGAATTGTAACAACTAAGTTGCCATCCTTGATTTTCACTAAAATAAAAACTGGTAATATTTTCATCATTTAAATCCTTAAAATATTTATCAACATTTTTATCATTTGTTGGAATATAAAAATGTTTAATATTAGAACAACGTGATTTATTTATTTCTATTGTTTTTAATAGTGTATTCAAATTTTGCCACGTAGGTCCTATTACAAATATTATATTCATATTTATATATAAATATATAAATAATTAATCAAATAAATGCGCATAAATTTTTTTAGAACTATCCCCATTTCCATAAACATTGCATTTCGGAAGTTGTTTTAATGGTAATAAATCATATATTTCGTCTAATTTTGAATAATCTTCTAAAACTGTAATATATTCCTTAGGTATATGACTTCTTTCAGTTGATGCTCTTAATACAATACAATGTTTACCTAAAAATGAAGATTCTTCTTGTATTCCACCTGAATCGCTAATTAAAAAATTAGATATTGATATTTGGTTTGTAAATTCTTTATGACTACATGGAGAATGTAATTCTATAGAATTAAAGACTTTAATAGATTCTCTTACCTTTTGTTGAAGCATAGGATTAGGGTGTAAATACCAAATATATTTAATATGTGGTGTTTTTTTTACTAATTTTTTAAGTCCAGACAATAAAATGTCTATTTTATCCCAATTTTCTCTTCTATGGAATGTAATTAATACAATATTAGACATAGAACAATTCAGTTTATATGATGCAATTAAATCAAGAATAGTGTTGCCAACTGTGTATACAGTTCCAAAGACTTTTTCGTCTAACAATAATTTACTTGAATCTGTATGTGGGGTGAAATTAATAGTAGCAATTCTTGAAATCATTTGTCTATATGCCTCTTCTGGAAATGGTCTGTCTAAATCATATGTTCTAAGTCCGGCTTCAATATGAACTACTTTTTTTTGTAATTGAAATGCAGTTAGTGCACTATAATATGCACTTGCAGTATCACCTTGAACTATAATGTGAGTAAAATCTATTATATAACTTGGTAATTTAGATAAAATTTGTTCACCCAATGAACATAACCTATCTTTATCAGAATAAACTATAATAGGTAATAATTCATAAAAATCTTCCATTTCTTCATCAATTGATAAATGTTGTTGAATATAGATAACTTTATAATTTAATATATTCTTTTTTTTAAATATATCAATAATAGGCTTTACTTTTAAATATTCTGGCCTTGTTCCAAAAATAATTGCAAATTTATTTGTATTCATTCAGTTATAGTTATATAGTTTACCGATAATAAAACATACATATAATAACGTATTATATTCAAACAATAGTTTTATATATAAAATAACTAAATATTAGTTTACAAATAATAATAAAAATATAAATATATATTCGCATGGTATATAACAAGTTATAAAAATAATATATTGGTATATAGAACATAGTCATTGTTGATTCAGTTATAGAAACCGTTCGGTTAAATATGGTTTTTAAATATTATCATATATTTATCATATATTTATAAGCTGTATATTTTTAAATTTTGATGCAATTATTGAAAACCCTGAATATGATGCACTATATATTTTTTCAGAATTAGTTAGCAAATAAAATTCAGTCACAGCATCCAATGTATGTTTATCTGATGTATTATAAAAACTGGTATGTCCTATTTCAATATTTGTAATAATAATATAATTATATTTATTTTTTATTTTTAGTTTATAACTATTATTATCACAAAAAAATAATATATTTTTATCACATATTGATTCAATAAACCTAAATATATTTTCTTCGTTATAGACTCGTGTATCAGTATAGCATTGTATAAATGATTTGTCAGTTTCTAAATACATATCACCTAATCTTAAATGTATAGAAATATAATCTGTAATTGGTTCTGAAAGTATTTTTAAACTATTTATTTTAACATCATCTGAAAAATAAAAAATATCTTGAATATCCAATGTTATATTATCATCATTGTAAGTGTCATAAAATATACCTGGAGTTACAATATTATACATATCTGTATTAATATTAGGGATATCATTTTCTATAATATTATGCGAACATGTAATATCAGTAGTTTTAATATACATTTGCGGGTATTTTAATACAACATATTTTTCAATATATATATTATTTATTAAATAATATAATTTAATATTATGTTTAATGCATAAGTTTAAAGTATGTATAAAAAATTTTATACAATCTCCTATTCCACCAGAACCAAGATTAAAATTATATACTATTTTTTTTTGAAATGTATCATATTTGCTTATATATTCTTCCATAATATAAAAAACATATTATTTTATATGACTAAACTAAATTTCAATTTAAAATAAATATATGTAATCTAAAATTATTGCGTTAATATATGTTTTATAATATATGTTTTATAATATATATATGTTAATCACATTTAATGAACTAAATGTTTTTTTGAAAAATATTAATATTAGCGGTGTATTACATATTGGTGCTTATGAGTGTGAAGAAATGCCATTCTATAATAAATTAGGAGTTAATCAAAATGATATTGTATGGATAGATGCAATACCAACAAAGGTTGATGAAGCAAAATTAAGAGGAATTCCAAATGTATATAATGCTGTAATAACAGATACAGATGACCAAGATATTGTATTTAATATATCAAATAATGGATGTTCGTCAAGTGTATTAGACTTTGGAACTCATTCACAAGAACATCCCCATGTTGTATATATTGATAAAATACAACAAAAAAGTATAACAATTAATACCTTTTTTGAAAAAAATAATTTAAATGCTTCAAAATATAATTTTTGGAATTTTGATATTCAGGGGGCTGAATTAATGGCTTTAAAAGGTGCGAGTAAATATATTAATTATGCAAAAGCTATTTATCTTGAAGTAAATGAAAAAGAATTATATAAAAATTGTGGATTAATTACAGAAATTGATGAATTTTTATTACAATATAATTTTAAACGAGTGTTAACAAATATGACACAACATGGATGGGGTGATGCATTATATATTATAGACACGAAATAAGAGAATAATAATAATTTACATTTGAAGATTTAGAAAAGGTATTATTCGTTTATAATGTATAATTACATATATATATATGTAATTATAAAAATGTTTAACAATGATAATTCCGAAACAAATGGAGAAACTAAATTTTTTTATGATATTAAAGATAACATAAATATAATTTTTGATGTAGGGTGTAGGAGTGATACTGAGTTTATTAATTTTAATGGAGAAGTTCATTACTTTGATCCTGTAAATGAATTTATTGAAAATTTAAAACAAATAAAAAATTTAAATACAACTTCATATTTCAATAACTTTGGTTTAGGTAAAGAGGATACCCAAATATATTATTATCCAATGTATCAATCATTTTATGATAGAATAAATAGTTGTCTTATTAGTGATGATTCTAATAAAATTTTGTTATATATTAAAAAAGGAAATGACTATGTTATTAACAAAAGTATTAAAAATATAGATTTTCTTAAAATAGATACAGAAGGGTATGAATTGAATGTTTTACAAGGTTTTGAAGATTTTTTAGAAAATATTAAAATAATTCAATTTGAGTATGGCGGAACATTTTTAGATAATAATATAAAATTAATTGATGTTATAAGGTATTTAGAAGAAAAGGGATTTTATAAATTTTCATATTTAACTAATAGTGGTCCTGTAATAATAACAGATTTCAATGACCATACCAATATTGTAATATAGTTTGTATAAATAAAAATAGTGATTTTATCCCATTCTAAAACCTTATTTATTTAAAATGATTGTAACTGCTGGGACAATTTGTATTATCTAATTTTGCAAAAATAGGAGGGTTTGCTAATGCGCTTAAGCTGGGAGACAAAACACCTCCAGTGGAATAACTATTGGAAAATGGCATGTTATTAGTGCCACCTCGTTGTCTCTTTGTTCTATGGCGGCGCATGTGTTTTGCTCTGCTACCTTTTGCCCTGGAAACAAAACTGGAACGCACACGGCTCTTAATTTGTCTAACACGTCTGCTAACATTTTTACGACTTCCTTTCATCTTATACATTCTTGATATTTTATTTATTTTTTTGCGATATATTTGTTTACTTTTTCTATCATTCTTTTTTTCATTCTTTTTACCACCATTCATCATAAATTTTGACGCATTTGCCGCCTCAACGTTGGTTGTTGCTGGTAATGGTAAAGAATTTGGATTTACAGTTCTGGGGTCAACTGTGCTTGTAAATAAGTTTCCAGAATATGTTGAACTATCAGGATTAACTAAATTTTGGTTCATTTATACTATATATATAACAGCTAAAATTATATATATACATATTATTGTTTAGAATTATTTGATAGAATGTTTATAATTATTTAACAGATTATTTATTGGTATTAGCTAAAGACAATGGCATCCATCGTTTAAATTTATAATTATACTGGCAAACCATTTTAAACGCTCTATCTAAAAATACGAATTTGTCTTCTCTATCATTTTCAAACTCAGCTTCATCATCACTTTCTTCTAATGCATCTAAATTATTATTTTCTTTTATATTTCTAAATAGTTTATTCATCATGACGCTTGTTGTATAATCAGGAATAAATGCGATATCATGATATTCATCTGTTCCATTTTTACTGGTATATAAATTATATATATCATTTTGTATATCCGCTTTCACTTTAAATATTTTATTAGCCATTGTAGAGTTATTATTAATACTTGTCCCACGATTTGTCTCATGTAATTTAAGATTGTTATTGTTTGGTTTATAATATTTTACAAACACTGATTTTTTTGATTCAAAGTAGCGGAAGCTTATTTGGTTTATTTTATATGGCAACAACTCAATTTCTCTCAATAAACTATTAAAATTGGTATTCATCAAAGGTAAACCAAAAATAACATATTTATTAAACAATGATGAAGAAGATATTTCCGCTTGTAATATTTGTTTCAAAGTCCGCAGTTTTGTTAAATACGATTGATTTAAATAATTGTCTCCTTTGTAGTAATAAAGGTCTTCTATACAAAAAAAGTTACTACTATTATGTTTAAAATTGGTTCCGTAAAATATAGTGCCATCGCCATATACTAATTTATCATTGAAACACGTCATTGCCGTCTGGATATTTTTAATATTTTTATTAGAATCTAATTCTAACAAAAATAATGCATTTTCATCCTTGTATGTAGTGAACCATGCAAAAAACTTTGTCCCGTCAGGAATCGCTAATAATACATTAGCATCATGAACTTTATTATGTATCATGGTTTCATAAGAAAGTTCAAATTTAGGAAATTCGTTTAAAATATATTGGCGTTCTTGTTCGTCAAACATTTCTCTCTTCTTCTTACATTTAATAGTAAAATATCTTTATATCTTTTTAGTAGCTTAATAATTTACAGTTAATAATTTACAGGATATAAACTATAAACTAATAACCAATATTAGGTCGTCGTTGCCACAGTGCCCAATGAAATGGTGATTTTTCAGCATCCGGTCGTTCTTGTGTATAATAATATAGTGCAAAAGATAATCGTGGAATACTTTTTGGATGCGACCAAGGCTCAGGATGCCCATGAAACGCATCATCGGTAATACGAAAAATAATTAGACGATTAAAAATAGGTGCAATACTGGTTACACATTGTTTCATGTCTTTGCTCCATAATTCAAGCTGACCATTATGCTCCGGTTGCCAATCTTTATTTAAATATAATAACACATTTAGTCGCCGAAACTTTTGTAACATTGGATGAATATTGAAATCACTGTGAATAGACAAGCGACCGCCGACTCCAACCTTATGTATACCGCCTCCATACAGATGTGGATCAGATTCAATGTCTGTAATTCCTGTGATATTTATTAAAAAATCAATAAATTCCTGACTGTTTGTGTAGTCAATAAATGATTTAGCCAAAAACCCCATTTTATTATAATCAGTCAATGCAATTTTTTTACTTTGAAAAATAGTATCAGATTCATTGTTAATTGATGCATTACTTTTATCGTACCATAATTCAAGTGGGTATTGTTGTATTTCAGTTAATACATTATTTAAGTATGGTTCGCTAAAAAAATTATCAATAACCAAATAATTAAATGGTTGTGCAGTTAGGAAGTCATGTTTAAGTTTTTCGGTATCAAAATGTTTTAGATTCATAATATAATTTGTTGGCTTTGTTTCTTTAAGTTGTTTTACTATATATATTATATTTGGCTGGCTTTAGATTACAAAAACGCCGCATAATTATTGTTGTTGCTGCCGTTAGATAGCGTTCCTAATGTAGTCTCTTTTTCAGTATTTAGCTGTTTTTTTAAAAAATGTTTTAATTCATTCTTCATGCTATTAGCGTTAGAATTTGCGTTATTAGTAGCATTATTATTAGTATTAATATTAGTTTCAACGTCGGTTGCAGATGGTAACAAATCAAGTTCAGTATAGCTGTTAGCATTCGCATTCGCATTATTATTTATATTTGTATAAGTATTTGCATCATTACTATTAGAAATAGTATCAAAAATTTGTTGATATTTTTTATTAGGCGAGTTTACTAAATCTTTAATTTTTGGAACAGTTAATGTAGTTTTAAAAAAGCATAATAGGTGATGCACCAAAAAAATAAATATAATAGAAATGATTGAAATTTGAATAATCCAACTTAACATAATATATTGAAATATTAGTTTAGGTGCGATAGAAACATATTAATTTCACTTTGAAACAATAAATTATCATAATTTTGCATATTAGTTATTTTTGCTTCATTTTTAGAATATTCGTATACAAAATAATAATTAATCGGTATCCATTCTTTTTCCATCAACTCCATATTTGTTTCTCTAATACATTCAATTATTAATCGCCAATTAGATTTTTTATTTATTTTATACTCAAATTGTGTTATTTTTGTAAGCACATACTTTGTAGGTAATTGCGACACAACTGGAATTAACACATAATTTGTAAGGTCAAATAATAAATCTACTGTTGTATTTGCATTTGAATTTGCAACAGATTTATAATCTTTCATTAAATGATAATTGGTGTCAAAATTAGTTTCTACTTTATATATTTTTTGTGGCTGTTTTTCGGAATCAACGTTTTCTATAATATGCAAACCGAATTCTTCAGAAAATAATTCATACTTTTCTCTCTTATGCAGTAAAAATATTTCAAATTTATCTAATCTATTTTTAATTGTTTCTGGTGCAACGTTTGTTATATAGATTTTCATAACTATGTTTGTTTGTTAATAATAATATTTATCACAAACTATTTAAACCCATTGCAAATATATAATAAAAAAATGCCACAATTATCTATCATTATTGTTGAAAAATCGGGAGATTTAAAGACACTGAATGTAAAGGATTACAAAGAAGAAGAATTATATAAAAAGGGCGGCTTCAAAAAGTCCGATGGATTTATTAAGCATACGGAATGGAATGTTAAGATAGATGGAGTGAGATACTTGATTGCAATGTATGGAAAGTTGGATGGCAAAGCCAACACGGAAAACAAATATGATTTTCCTCCTCCTATTGATACTAAATTATTTTTCGGAGCATGTGTATTAGTCGGTTCTGTCAAAAACGATAAAGGTGTTGTTTCATTTACAAATTTGTCTCTTAGTCTTTGGACTAAGATTTATGAAAAATTATTCGGCGGATTTGAAAACCTTGCATTAACTATCGCTGAAGATGAAGACGAAGAAGACGAGTTAGCTCATATTCCTAAACATAAAAAAACGAAAAAGGGTGGATATTTAAAAGATGGGTTTGTGGTTGATTCAGATGAAAACGAAGAAGTTGTTACCGAATCAACGGAAGACGAAGACGACGAATTAGATGACAGCACTGAAACAAGTGAAAGTGATAAATTAATTCTAAGCACTGATTCGGGCGAAAATGGGTCAGAATTGACAGAAGAGTCTTATGACTATAGTGACGTATCTGATTCAGAACCTGATTCTAAAAACAAGTAAATAATTTTTTATAAAGGATATAAGAATATTTTATAAAGGATATAAGAATATAACGAAAAAATTGAAAAGAATTTAAATACAAACCAACATAGTATAATAAGTTCAATAAATTAAAATGACCGTAAAACACATTGAGAATCCTGATGTATTTAGAGCCAATATTCGCAACAAATTGGCTGCATTCTTTCCTGAAAATAGCGACAAACATGCATCCAATTTAGAAAAAGGTATACATAATTGGGCTTTAAAAGAAGCGACTAATAGAAAGGTTGTGAAAAAATGGGATAATCCGTTCTTCATTCAAATATATTTAGACCATTTACGCAGTATAATTACTAATTTGAAAAACGACAAACTTGTGCAACAAGTTGTATCCGGTGAAATCAAATCACATACAATTGCTTTTATGACGCACCAAGAGATGTGTCCTGAAAAATGGGAGGAGCTAATTCGTATTAAAAGTATTCGGGATAGAAGCAAATTTGAAACACAATTAGAGGCATCAACTGATACATTTACATGTCGCAAATGTAAATCAAAAAAGTGCAGCTATTATGCTCAGCAGGTACGTAGTAGCGATGAACCAATGACACTGTTTGTCAGTTGTCTTGATTGTGGCGCCAGATGGAAATCATAATTTTATATATAAAAATCATATTTATTTACATATAAAATGCAAAACTATTAATGATATCCATCATAAAATAAATAATTTATTTCCAATAACTCTGTATTAGCGTCAGAATTTATGCGTTCTATTTGTATATGTATTTCTTTAGTTAGTTCATCCATTCTTTTTTTCATACATGGATTCATGGTAGTTCCGTTTTTGTTCACATATTTATCGGGATTGAAGCGAATAAAAATGAATTTACCGCTATGTAACATATATAAATCATCATATCTAATTTCTTCATCCTTTTTATCGTAATACTTATGTTGATTCTCATCGGTTTCAATGCATAGCAATGTGTTGCCGATTAGTAACCGATGATCTATTCGGCGTCGCTGTGAGCAATCGCAATGTCCAGTCCACAAAGGCTTGTCATGAATGAATCCATTAAAATTTTCATTCAAATAGTCTCGTACGTAGTTTTCTTTAGATTTAGTTTTAATTTGCAATGTTAAAGGGTCATTCGGAAACAAATTAGAAAAACAGTGTGTGCAGTAACTATACCCTTAAAAATAATGTTTCTTCAAATAGTAATAAAAAAATGGAATAGCTATTATCCAAGATACATAAAACGGAAACCAAAATATTGATTCTTCTCCTATAAAAATTTCCCCTGGTGTTTTTGTACCAACATATACATTAGAGTATTTTATATAAATGTGTTCCATAATGGGAAATAATATTAATGTTATTATAATACATAATATATCAACAGGCATAAAATAATAAACAACCAAACATATTAATGATAGTATTATAAATAATAAATTGTGATTATAATTATATTTAATCGTACAAATGATAGTTAATATGATGATAAACGGCCACATAATTAAATTATTTAACGATAAATCAAAATGACTATTTTTATTAAATATATTGTAAACTAATAACATCATATTATTAAAAATAGCATAAAATATAAGATTCCACATAGGTTGTTGAGTTAACATAAAGTCTGGATGTTTAAATTTCCAAGGAACGCCAGTTGCAGTATTTTTTGTAAAATAAAATATAATTCCTTCATATGCAATTACAAGAAGTCCTAACAAAAGACTAATAAAAACATTTATTTTACCAAAATAGCATTGTATAAAAAAAAATATAGAAAATATTGCAGTAATTGCATAATTATTATCTACAAATTTAATAAAAGTTCCTATAAATACAGCCATAGAAACAAACAAAAGTATTAAATTTGTAGTCTGTTGATCCATTAATATATAACCATATTTTTTCTAAAATAATATGTTTATATCAGAAAATGGAGATTTTTCTATAGGATTTGATGTAGGAAAATATAGGATTTTGTGTTTATTAGTCAAAATACGTTTATTATATTCACTTTGTTTGCTGCATTTATAGTTACATTTTTATTTTTAAAAATGTCGGAGATTTCCGGAGATTTTTTTATAGGAAACATCCTACAATACAATATTATCGTATAAGTTTTTGAGTTAAACGACATACAGTTCCAAAACAACTATAAATATACGTTACCATATATGCAGTGACACAGAAATAATAATTATAAACAATGGAACCCAAACGAACCCAAAATACATAAAATTATTGCAGCAACTAATAGTATTATCCGTCTTTTTTTTTGCTTGGTTATGTAGTATATCATACGAATGACCAAAATCGTAGTCCATGATTTCAAGTAATGTTTCGTTAGGAAACGTTTTATCAACCTTGCGTAAAAACATGGTATACTTGTTTTCTTTAAGTAGGTTTTTTATAATATTAATATTTGTATCATCTGCGTCTTTAAAATTATAAGGACTCGTAGGGTTAGACATGCGTGTCCAATCGGCAACCGTGCTGCATTCGTTAATGAGTGTTTGTGGATTAGTTAATTCTTTAAAAGTTTGCAACATAACGGCAAAAATACTTTCATTGGCTAAGCCGCCTTCGTTGATTTGTTTATAAATGCCGTGTTTACCTACCATAAAAAGGATGCATTTTTGCACATGGGCTCTGGACATTGTGAACCATGGGTCGTTAGCGAGCCAATACTCTTTTGTGAGTAGACGTAAGTTGGCACGACGATGAATGTTAATGTTCCAATAGGCGGGTTTCCATTTGAAAATACTGGCTTGATAATGTTCAAAAAACATTTGCCTAAATTTAGCTGGAATAATAATGGGGACACATGTTTCAGTCAACATGCAAAACCATAGATTCTCAGTGTCGTGATTGAATGCGTAAGATAACAAAGACATGTATGCAGGAACGACGTTATAATAGGTAGTATTGTGAACATATTTAGGTGGTATGGAGTACATTTTAATCCAAGGGGACTTGATAAGGCTGATATCAGTATAATGAAAATAAATATTAAGGATATCTTGGTTGGGTTTTATCCAATCAATCCATAATTGTTCTTTATGTAGAACATGTTGGTAGCTAATTATGAAACATAATGCTACTTTCATGATATATTGTTATTGATATATGTAGAAATAATAATACATATAACAAACGCTCTTCAAATAATATTTTATTATTTTATTATTATAATATATAATATGTTGCCAAACACTAAATATGGTTTAGCGGGATTAGCAGTAGGAGTTCTATTAGGTGCAGTAGGTACTTATTTCATACCGTCAAGTGATAAAGGTAGTGCTCAAGTAGCCCCTTCTACTTATGGTGGAGCAAAAACAAAACACAATAGAAATCATAACAATAAAAGTAGAAAACATCATTAAATCGTAAACAGTTAACCAAAAATCAACTTTTTAGTTGCATCAAGTAAATTATTAGAACTGTTAGTAGATATAACAGGATTAGTATGAGTAGTAGAAGCCTGGTTATCAAATTCCTGAATATATTCGGACTCTAATTCATGTGCTATTTCAGACGTTAAATTCTGAGGCATAATAGTCAACCTCTCTTTCTCTTTCTCTTTCTCCCTCTCTTTTTCCTTTTCCAATTTAGTAATGCGTTCAGAAAGTAACAAATGATGCTTATCATGATGAATCTGATAATTATCATTAATATGCATTGCATTCTCAATATATCGCAGTTTTTTTTCAATTGAATTTACTAATTGTTTAAGTTGTTTAAATTTATTGTAAGCAAAAAAAAGACCTGTAATAAAAGATACACTTGAAGTTATTAATAGACATTTACAATTATTATTCATTTTACAAAGTTAGTAATATAATATCTATAGTAAGATGGTTTTAAATTATTTACACTTTTTAAAATATAATATTTTCTAAATCTCTAACACTCCAGTATTCACTGCCTCCATTAGGCAAAGGACGGCGAATAATAAAAGGAATTCGCTTTTCTTTAAGCTCCAATTCAGCAATTAAATAACCGTCAATCACATTTTCAGGCACTTTTACAAAAACTGTAGCACCGGAATTAATTTGTTTGGCTCGTTGTCCTAAAATACGAGCACGTTCATATTTAGTTAAATATGGAATTGTTTTATGTAGGTCATCAATAATAATGCCTGTTTTATCTCTTACAACCTTAGTCATTGTTAAAACTTCATCATAATTATGTAGTGCACATTCGGGATGGAAATTTAATAAATAATTATCATTAATATCCTTATCAAATTTTTTTAAATACAGTTCACCTTCTTCGTCTTCATCCTCGTCATCGCTTAAATTAAGATCACTAATTTTAGGAACAGTTCCTTTTTTACCAACATTAGAAGAAGCTATTGTAATTTTCTTTTTTCGTTCGACTCGTTTTGTTTCTCCTTCTTCTTCTCCACTTGACGCATCCCCATCTACATCTTCTTCGTCATAATTATCATCCGGTTGGTCAACACCTTTGCCTACATCGTCATCGTCGTCGTCTTCTTCGTCATCAGGAACTGATTCGTCGTCATCTTCATCTTCAACTTCATCGTCGTCATCAGGAACAGATTCATCATCACCTAACTCTTCGTCTCCTGCTAAAACAACAGTTTTTGGCTTTTGTTTATTAATTTTAGTATCTAATTCAACATCAGAGTCCTCATTTTCAGACCCGGAACTTTTAATAGAATCGTTATCGTCGCTATCTTGAAAGTAACTCATATTTATTATTATATGTATAGATACTTTTAATTTATTATTTCAATTTTATTATAAAATACAATAAAATTAAAAATTACAATAAAAATTACAATAAAATTACAATAAAAATTACAATAAAAAAATATTATAAAATCAATACTATAAAATGAATACAATAAAACCATGATAATAGTTTATTTATTATCTTCCGTTTTCCATACGGTATCGCATGTAGAACATAAATATACATATTTCATATTAACATCATCATACCGGATGTAAATGATTTCCCTGGGTTCTTCTGCATTATTGGTGCGACAGTCGCCGTTAGGGCACAAAATTTTATTAACTCTTGGCAAAGTGGGATCAAGTTTGGTATATTTATTAATAATATGACTAAATTCTTGTTCTGATTTTTTCAATTGCATTTTGGATACGGTTACATTTTCTACAGATAAAGTATCATCTGAGTTACCACAATTTCTACAATAATAGATTAAACTATTAGCATTGTTTGGGTCAATGCTAATGTAATACATATTTTGACATTTAGAACAGAAATGCATTATTGTTGTTTGTATATAATATAAATACAAATTATATTTATATTATAATTTCAATTTTTAGTTTAATAATTATTATAACTGTGTATTAACTTGTGTATTAACTTGTGTATCAATAATAGTCTTAACAGATAACAACTTTGTTTTCAGTTTTTTATAATCTATATGAGCATTCATAGAATATAGTTGAACATTCAAATGTTCATTGATGTCTATTTTACTGTCAACAATTTGTATTAATTTGTCGTAATTTTTATTAAATAATTCTAACATTTGAGGATAAAACATTTCAAATTGACTTGGAATTTGGTTTCTGGATTTATCAATTAATTCACATATTGCAAAATCAATATTACTGTATGCTATGATTTTATGATATGACAAACAATCACGGGATTCTAATGATTGTCCTGGTTCATTTAAAAATGGATGTTCATTCAATAACGAGCACAATGTTAGTAAAATGCTATTGATTGTTTGACAAGACGACCACTTATCTCCACTCCATGTATTTAAAATAGATACACATACCTTGCCACATTTATATAGGTTTGGATTAAACCTTGTAGTACCATCATTTGTCATATATTTAACTTTTGGAGGCGAAAATGGGAAATCAAATGGAAAGTTAAATTCAAAAAAATAGTATCCACCGAAATAAGGGGTATCCGCAGGACCGACAATCATGGCATAACCCTTTAACATATTAACATCATCGTGAACATAATAAATACCATTATCTGTCAGCGGATGACGAATAATTTGACGCACATCTTTTAATAACCGGCTAACGGTTTCTCTTGAAATAGTTTTTGTTTCAGCCGACATTTATATAATTATTAATATATTATATCAAATTATTTTTATATCATATTTTATATATCATTTATATATAAAATATATACAAAAAAATACAAAAAATATATAATTTTATACTGTATATACTGTATATATTATATAAGCATTTATCATGTATCCATAACATTTGTATAATATTATTTTGCCCGTATATGAATAAATATAATAAAAAAAAAATGAAATAGAAAAATATTACTATATTATATCAACAATGATTACTAATATAATGACAACATCGTCACAATATAACGACTTTGCGGATTTTATAACAAAGCATAATGCAAAGACTTTGGGTAAAGAAATGACACATACCAGAATAGCAAGTCAAGAATTGAATATTTACGGAGGATGTTTTCATATTGATAAAGAAGAGCTTGGACTATTTTACCGGCTGTATTATGAGCACACTTTTGTAAAAGGTAGAAAAGAGTATTTAACTGAACGACAATTAGACAATGGTTGTGGTCCGATTTTAGTAGATTTTGATTTTCGTTATGATTTTGGTGTGACAAATCGCATACACACACAAGAACATGTACAGGATGTGATTCAATTATATTTAGAAGAGCTTAAGGAATTATTAATATTTGAGGAGAAAAAGTCATTTCCTATATTTGTGATGGAAAAACCAAATGTAAATAGGGTTGCCGATAAAAGTATTACAAAAGATGGAATACATATGATAATTGGTATTCAAATGGACCATGTTTTGCAGATGATGCTTCGTGACAAAATTTTAGAAAAGCTGGGTGATATTTGGGAGCTGCCTTTAAAAAATGATTGGAACAGTGTATTAGACGAGGGAATAAGTAAGGGGGTAACAAATTGGCAATTATATGGTTCGCAAAAGCCTGGTAACGAGGCATATAAATTATCGTATTACATGATGGTAGAAATAGATACAACAGATAATGAATTCATGACAACACCTAAAGGCGTAAGAGATTTAGATTTATCCAAAGAGTTGTGTTTATTATCGGCACAATATGATAAACATGTAAGATTTGAGATAAATCCTAAAATAACGGAAGACTATAATAGTAGATTAGCAAGTAGGTCAAAGGCGAAACGGTCACCGAGTAAAAATAAAATAAATTTAGTTTTAGAAGAAGAAGATTTCAATGTTGCTCCGGGGGAAATAAAAAATGCAGAAATATTGAAACGGGTAGTAAATGGTATAATGCAAGGGTTAAAGATGAACGAGCAATATGTTAGAGAAACGCACGAATACACGCAAATTTTGCCGAAAAAATATTATGAGGCGGGTTCGCATTTATTGAATAGACAGGTGGCATTTGCATTAAAACATACAGACGAGCGGTTATTTTATTCGTGGGTAATGTTGAGAAGTTATGCATCGGATTTTGATTACGACTCAATACCATCGTTGTTGCATGAATGGAAATACAACTTTAATAAACGAGCGGATGGCGTTACAAGACGTTCAATAATGTATTGGGCAAAGCAGGATGCATTTGAGGAATACGAAAAGGTGAAAAAATCTACAATAGATAGTTATATAGAAGAGACAATTTTTGAAGCAGGTGATTGGGATTATGCGATGGTATTGTTTCATATGTTTAAGGATAAATATGTCTGCAGTAGTATTAAAAATAAACAATGGTATACCTTTAAAAAACATAGATGGGAAAGTGACGAAGGACAGACGCTGCGTATGGCAATTTCAAAAGATTTGTTTCAATTATATTCAGATAAACAGAATGAATACTTGGCGGATATGCAGATAGCTAAAGAAAATGAAGAACAGGCTGAAAAAGTGCAACGAAAAATAAAGAAAATTGCCGAAATATGTATTAAATTAAAGAAAACTAATGATAAAAACAACATAATGAGAGAAGCTATGGAAATATTCTTTGATAAAGATTTTATCCGTAATATGGATGCAAATCCGTATTTAATGTGCTTTTCAAATGGTGTGGTTGATTTCAAAAATAAAGTATATAGACAAGGATATCCACAGGATTATATAACTAAAACTACAGGAATTCCATATGTACCTTATAATCCTGAGGCAAATAAAGTAATAGCGGATGAAATCAAGACATTTATGCATCAGTTATTTCCACAGGATGAATTATGTACATATATGTGGGACCATTTAGCATCATGTTTAATAGGGATAAAAAAGGAACATGCGTTTAACATATATCGTGGTTCAGGAAGTAACGGTAAATCAATTTTGACAGATTTAATGTCGCAAGCATTAGGAGAATATAAAGGGACTGTTCCGATAACATTAGTTACAGAGAAAAGAAATGCAATTGGCGGAACATCATCCGAAGTAATACAGTTGAAAGGTATTAGATATGCAGTAATGCAGGAGCCGTCAAAGGATGCGGTTATTAATGAAGGTATTATGAAAGAATTGACTGGAGGCGACCCGATACAAGCAAGAGCATTATATTCAGCAAGTGAGATATTTATACCGCAATTCAGTTTAGTTGTATGTACAAATGCATTGTTTGAAATTAAAAGCAATGATGATGGAACATGGAGACGAATGAAATTAGTGGATTTCCTGTCAAAATTTATTTCAGAGGGAGAACATCATACAGATGATACGAAATATATATTCCCAAAGGATAAGGGCTTAAAGGAGAAATTACCATCATGGGCGATTGTATTTATGAGTATGTTAGTAAAACGTGCATTTGAAACGGATGGAGAAGTTATAGATTGTCAAGAAGTCAAAGCAGCATCAAATAAATATAGACAGAGCCAAGACTGTATTGATGGATTTATTGGAGAAAAGATAGAAAAGTCTCATGGTAAAACCGTGGGTAAGAAGATATTGAATGACGTATTTAAGGAGTGGTTTGAATTAAATTATGGATCCCGAAAAAAGCCAAAAATGATGGAGTTAGAAGAGGCAATGAATAAACGATTTGAAACAACATCAGGAACAAAGGGAGAAACAAAGAAATGGATAAATATTCAAATAAAGAAAGATACCGATGAATTAGATGAGGCAAATCCAATATATAATGATTGCTAAATTTAAAAATATAGTGAAATAATAGTGAAATAATAGTAAAAACATAGTAAAAATATAGTGAAAACAACAATATATTATTTATTTTTTATTGAAAAAATAATATATTATAAAGACAAATTAGGTTTACAAATTATTATAAACATTTTTAGGATATATTTTATAAAACATGTTAAAATATTCTTTTACTTTATATATTATGTCTTCAATTACATAAGGATATATTAATATAAATCCGGCGATAATAATACTTATATATCTTGGAACAGAATTAGGTGCTAATATAATACCTAATAAAAACAAAATGAAACATATGTAATATATATACCAAAAAAAGGTATTCCAATTTTGCAGACCATGTAACGCTTCGGTTTCGTAATATGTTTTCCTATTATTAGTTAGTATATCTTCTGTATACTCTTTAGAAACTTTATTTAATTCATCATTTTTATTAGAATACACATCATATAATTCATTAATAATTTCATCATTTGCCATTTTAATAATAGCATAATAGGAATTTATTTTATTTGCATTTGATATTTCAGTATTAAAAGCTGTCATCAGGCTTGATATTTGTTTGGGTAAGTTAAAATTTCCTTTTTCCTGAGTAGTTTTTCTATATATAATATCTAATATCCTGATAATAGTTTGATTTTGGTCACTTGTAGATGATACCAACTTGTCAATTTCAGTAGACATCTTTGTATTAGTAATAGATTATAAAACTATTACTAATTTATTTTTATTTTATGTTATTTATTTCATTTTTTTAAGAAGAAGGAGGAGAAGAAGGAGGAGAAGAAGGAGGAGGGTTAGCAACACATTTATTTATATTTGATGTAGAATCATATGTATAACCGTCAGGACAACAAGCATTATTAACACATGATGCGGGTATAGTAGCCCATGGATTAACTCCTGTAATAGTTGCATCACCAATTGGTGGCGCTAATTTCTTATTAAATCTCCAATTATATTCATCAAAATTCATATTGTCTCTGTTAGACAAGTCAATAATTTGATATCCAATTGAAATACTACCAATGATAATAATAATAATAATAAATAATGCATATAAATTACTGGGAAGTATTCCCATATTTCCTAAAATTGTTAAAATTAATACAGGAAGACAAATTAAAACAATAGTTACCATAATTTGTTTACGTGCGTTGTAATATTTACCATAATATGTATTAATTTGAACTAATTTAACCTTATTGTTTTTTTGTTCAGTTAACATATTCAAACGTTTTTTATTATCATTTAATTCTGTTTCAATAATAGCTATAGCTGCTAATTGATCGCTTAAAATATCTTTTGTATGTGTTGCATTATCTTGATAATATGAATACATATCGTTTATAATTTTATAAAGGTCAATTCTCATTTGTGAAATTTCATTGATTTTACCGAGTATACTTAATCGGTCTGCATCTGTTAAACCAACAACATCTAATTGACTTACAAGGTTTTGTTCCATTGTTTGTAGCTGTGAAATATGTGCTATAATTTGGTCTCTTCGTTCTGTTAGTTCTGTTAATATTGGATCATTTACTGACATTACTTATATAAAATATAAATATTTATTTTTATTTTATATATCATTTACATTTCTTTTCTTTTCTTTTCTTTTCTTTTTTTTTCTTTACAATTACATCATTTCTTTTTTCTAATTTATGAATATTTAACAGTGTTAACAGTAACGCTTAATAATCCAACAGCTAAAACACTCCACATTATATAACTATAATTAGATTGTAGAATAGTGAGATCTGAATCACTCAACATACTATTAACATCATTCATATTTATATCAAATCCTTCCTGAATACCATATTCATTTACTTTTATTACTCCTATTTGTGCTTTAGTTATCGCATTTTCATTTTTATTATTTGTTGCATTTCGTGTATTTATAGGTATTATTTGTTTAGTATTTTTTGTATAACTTAAATAAGCATCGTCAGATTTGCCTATTATGACATCTTTTAAATTAGATAAAGATGTTTTTACTGTATCAAAAATGGATTGTTCTTGGGTTAATTCTTGCGTTATACCACAATTTACAGTTTCATTCATTATATTACCCTTTTTATAAGCATTATATCTTACCGAGTCAATTGGAACAATAGTTTTATCGCATGTTTTCACTACATTTGGAATTATTTCAGGTATTCTTACACCCATAGTAAAACTACTATTCTCATGTCGCTGCCTATCACCAGCAGGATACATTTGAACATTCTTTAAATAGCATTTTTGTTCTGATGGTTTATATACAAATCCAGCACATAAGTTATTTGCATTACAACTCGTTTTACAATCATTTACGTTATTAACATTATTAATAGCACTAATATCATTTCCAATTGAATCATATTTATCATATAGCGTATAACTATTTGATTTTTGAAGCATTGTTTCAGGATAGTCCCTTAAGTTTGCATCTGAATCAATATATGCAACTTTACCTAAATTACTTTTATCAATGTTTTCATTTATTTTATAAACTGCATTTATATTTGCTATACCATATTTTTTACCATTTATTTCAGGACAACCATTTTCTATTTCTGATGTATATAGCACTAAATTTCCATCAGTTTGCATAATTAATTTAAAAGATCCATTTGTTGAACATAACCATTGTCCTGGTAATAATGGAACATTCATAGAAATAAAGTTACCTTTTCCTTTATTTGTCGTCCAATCAGAATTAGAAATTATAGGATTTGTACTGGTATTTGTATATACATTATAAACTGGTCTTTCTAATGCACCTGATATAGGAGGACTGCTACCTTTATATATATTAATAGAACCATTGTCTTCTAACAATAAATAAAATGTACAGTTTGTAGTTATATAATCATCGCAATTTAATATCATTGTTTGAGAACCAGATAAAGGTGTGGGATTTGTAAATGCACGTGTCCCGCATGTATAAGCAACATTAAAATTACATGCTTTGTCTGTATTAAATAAACTATTTGCTCTTATTGAACAATTGTTTTTGTTATTACATTCTGTTGATACTTTTTGAGTTGCTTCTGATGCTCTTGCGGCTCTGTCTGCTTCAGCTTTATCTTCGGCAATTTTTATCCTTATTCTATTATCTTCTGCTTCTTTATCTGAGGCAATTTTTATCTTTATTCTATTATCTTCTGCTTCTCTATCTGCTCTTCTTTTTTCTGCTGCTGCTCTTTCTGCTGCTGCTCTATCTGCCGCTGCTTTTGCTGCTACTGCTGCTCTTGCTGCTGCTGCTGCTGCTGCTGATCTTTCTGCTGCTGATCTTTCTGCTGCTGCTCTTTCTGCTGCTGATCTTTCTGATGCTGAAGTTCTTGTAGAATTTATTACAGAAGCCATTGATATACTACGTGCTGCAGAATCCAACGCAGTTTTTGCGGCTGCTGCTTCTTTAGCTCTTTGTGCCGCTTCTTTGGCAGCCTTTTCCGCTGCTTCTTTAGCTCTTTGTGCCGCTTCTTTGGCAGCTTTTTCTGCTGCTTCTTTAGCTCTTTGTGCCGCTTCTTTGGCGGCTCTTTCTGCAGCTTCTTTAGCTCTTTGTGCTGCTTCTTTAGCCGCCTTTTCTGCTGCTTCTGCTGCTTCTTCTGCTGCTTCCTCTGCCTTTGATGCGACTTTTTTTACGGCTTTCCCTATTTTTTTCATGGATAATCCTTCAATGGTTGAAGAAAACAAATTAGTAAACCCAGAAACTAATTGATTACAATTTATATCATATGATGCTGAAGTAACCTTTATTTTTCCTGAATTAACACACTCAGGAACTGTATTAGTTGTGCTAAATACAATATTTTCAGTTATTGTATTAAATACTTCTAATTGACCCATACCATTTAGTTTCATTGAATTACTAACTGAAGAGACTGTATTAGAAGACCATAATGGTTTAAATTTTACCATTGCGCTTGCATCACCATTATTTTTAATTGTATCAATACTATTATTACTAACAACACACTGTGCTAAACCTGATGACTGTAAATTTTGCATACCAAAATAAGAGTATCCATTTTCAGATGCATATTGTTTACATGTATTAAAATCAGTAATTCCAATTGCGTTAGAATCATATGTCATAGCTGTATTAGCATTAATTGTATTCTTATCTCTATAACAACCAACATACGTGGTTATTGGATTGCTATTTAAACTTGATACATAAACATTTTTTCCTTCATTTCCACATGCTTGTCCCGATTGCATAGGAGTTCCTTGGATTAATGAATCAGAAAAGTTATTTTTTTGTACTTGTGTAAATGATGAAGAACAACCATTTTTACCAATAGTATTATCTTTAATATCCTGACTGGGATATGATTTAAATACACCTTTGCCAGTTACATATCCACCATTACCATTATCAGTAATAGGTAATGAGACTGTACCTAATGTAATATTTTTATTTAAATTTGTATTTGCAGAGCTGATTCTGGTAATAACCTTATTTGTTTTAGATGATAAATTAGCACTGGCTTGAGTATATTGTCCATCCAAACCAACATATTTTCCATTTAAATCATTTAATGTATTTGTTTCAGCTGTATTAGTTAAAGTATTTTGAGCATCACGTGTTTGCTTTTGTTGAAAAATATTTGTAGCAAAACCTTCTATCATTGTTTGTTGATTTTGTTTTTTATTAAATTGCTGTCCTTGATTTAAATATTCAGAGTCATTTAACATTACTAATATATAATAATAAATAAATATTAGTAATTAAATATTAGTTTACAGATTTTGTGTAAAATAGTCCTTAATTGTTTTTAACATTAAAATAATTAGTATTAATCCCATCATTGCGAACCCAGAAGGGTTGCTTAAACTAAAACTTGCTAAAACTATTACTGTAGTCCAAATCATAATATTACCACTTGGAGAATCAATACCTAACACCACTTTCATAACAATTATAAAAATAATAATAGTAAATATTGTCCAAAAACGATAATTTAAATGTTGTTGTTTAACAAAACCTTTTTGTTGGTTAAAATCATTATCTGTTGTATTATATTTGTTTAAACTATTATTAACTATAATATTATCATCAACTAATTCATTATATTTAGTCTCAAGCTCACCCTTTTTAACAATATAATCTGCATTATTACCATCTATGTATGATTTAAGACTTGCGGTATCTGTTTTAGTTTTTAATTCATCAATTATAGATTGTAATCTAATTTTTAAAGTATCTACAATATTTTTAGCTGCTACTATAGATATATATACAGTTTTTGTTTTTGTTGTGTCCGAAGTAATAGTTCCATTACCCGTATAAAATTGACATTTATTAGCAGGAGGAATAGCTGCTGAATTAAAAACAGCAGCACTACAATTAGAAGTAGTAGCACAAACAGAATTACATAAGGCTGACGTTGTAGTTGTTGATGGTGTTGGCAACGTTGATACTGTTCCTGGTGTTGGTGTCCATGTGCTATCTGGTTTTTCTAATAGTGTTCTATTTAAATTTGATTTATTTGTTGTCAATAAATTGACATAATTTGCATATGCTTCTTGATATTGGCTTAGTACTGTATCATATTCTGCTTCTAATGCTGCAGTACATACTAATATATCTTGTCCAGTAGCAGTTGCACAATTTGAAATAGGAGGATTTAAAACCATAATATACAGTATATACAGAAATTATAAAATAAAATATAATATAACCAGATCTAATTAACTAAATAACTAAATAAATAAGTATGTTAAATAATATTTTCGGATAGGTATAATTACAAAAAAAGATATACAGCAAAAAATAAAAGCATGAAATCCAAAACATGGATCATTAAAACCAGAAAATGTCATTGCTTTTGTTGTATTACTTGTTTTACCTGGTTTTAAAAACAAATCTTTTATTTTCTTATGTAATATAATTTTATTATGTATATCCGCATATTTATCCGAAAATAATGGCGGCATATTTGAAACCAGATTTTTAGTAATTTTCAAATTTGTATTATATTTATATCCATTTTGATTAGTATTTTGTTTTTGATTTTTAAGATTATTTAATTTTGTAAATATGTCAAATAAAAGCATTATAAATATAAATATAATTATAGATAGTTAATAATAAATATTATTATATCAAACCAATCACTTATATATTTTCTAAATTAGTTAAAGATTTTATTTTAGCTCCATACAAAAATATGCATAATGCAATATTTCCAAAAACATGAACCATACCATGTGAATATGTAGACAACCAATATTGTTTTTTATTATAATAAAACCAACTTAATAAATAAAAACTACCAGCAATACAAGCAAAAGTATAATACCACATTGCATAATATGTTTTATTGGCGTTAAACATATTATAAATATATGAAGAACATACAAAACAAATATCTACATTTCTTCTCCAAGAATAAATAGGATGTCTCCAATAATTTATGGATGTTATAAAACCAATACCAGGCGTTAATGCATAAAAATATTGTTTTGTATATAATCCATATAAAAATGACGGAACAGCACAATAACTAATATAATAAATAAATTTTGATTGTTCTTGTGGTAATATAAGAATACTAATATCGGTTGAATCTGTTATTTTCATATTATTTGTATTTGTATTTATATTATTTATATTATACTATTTATACTATTTATATTTATTTTATTTACCACTAAATATTTTTGTAGATAACCCTATAATTGCAATTATACCAATAAATAGTTGAACATTTTTGTAATATTGATAATTATATTCACTTTTTGTATCATGTATCATAGTTTTAGAACCATTTTTTACATTTTCCGCTTGTAAAAATGAATTAGTTAACAAATCATTTTTTTCTTTTATTGTTGTTAAATTTACATATTGATTATATTCGGCAAGACCCATTGCACTTGTTTGGATTTCAGTTGCAATATTAAGTATGTTATCGCTGGTATCTTTTAAATTATTTATAGATTGAGAAAAAAGTGTTTGATTGTCTGAACTACTGTTTTTAATATAATTGCTGTAAGAAGTATTAAAATCTTTAAATTGTTGCAAAAAAATATTATTTTGGTCACTAATTTGTTGAGTATATAATATTGGGTCTACAGGTTCCATTGACATATTTATATTAAATATATATTTTATATAAATATTTAATACTGTTGTTATATTGTTATATTGTTATATTGTTATATATAGTTTATTTTATACAGCAGTGTAAAATTTTTATACACAAATTCTATAATATGGAGCGCTAATAGCAGTCTTACTTTGTCTAATTATTTCACACACTTGCCCGGGTCTGATACCAATTGCCTGTGCGACAGGGTCAAATCGTGAAACATCTGGAAATTGTCCATCATGCATAATATTATATCTGGCCTTTACTTCTAATACTTCCATATCAGACAAAATACGGTGTGGTGGAACTAATATATGATTTAAAATATTAAATTGTAATCGCTTTAAATTCTGAATAATGATGAATATTTTGTCTTGTTCCCAAATATGTTTAAGTGTATTGACCAATGTTTCATTAATTTCATCTTTAACTATAATCATTAATGTGTCATTTTTAGTTAGAACCTCTTCTACATTAAATAAGTCATCCATCATTTCCTGTAGATTTGCAGGACGAAGCGACTTTGCTAAATAATAACGTATATATATTTTAGATTTATCATCTTTATTTTCGGTATTTGTCTTTTCTAAAATCATATCTAACTGATTGTTTGACTTCATTGTATTCACTTCATTTACACTAAACCCCGAATAATCAGTTGTATTATATCCTTGGGATTTCATTAATTCTAAAAGAACACTTCGGGATTTGTATATAGATGCTGTTAAACTACTTGTATTTTGAGTTGCCATTCTTCTTTATAATATAAATATATTCATTTATTTTTATTTCAATTTTTATTTATATTATATTCACTATTTATTCTTTATTCCTTATTCTTTAATTAAATGTGATAATTTTTTTAGTAGAATCTAAACCGCCTCCACTAACTGTAGATTCTACAGTTGTTCCAGTTGATACTGCTGTATTAGATGTATTAGATGTATTAGATGCATCAGTTACAGGTGTATTACTAACAGGTGCTAATAAGCTTAAACTGCCTCCGTATAATTCTTCTGATGCAGTTTTGGGTATAACAATTGTTAAATTTTGTGAATCCTGTTGTGCTTTGGACATTTCTTTCAATTTGTCTAATTGTCTTTCATGTGATAATTTTAATAGCTCAATTTGTTCTTCTTTTGGTAATTGTGCAAAAAATCGCTGCAATGTTTCATCTTCAAAATTAGGTGCTTCTGATTGTGGTTGTGGTTGTCCTTGTTCTGATTGTGGTGGTGGTTGTTGACCTTCTAATGGTTCCAGATCTCGTGGAACTGGAATTGGTGGGAGCTTAGTCCCTGGTTTATTAACAACTTGCCACAAAATGCCCTGTTGCATTTCTTCTGGGTAACTTAAAATTGCATCACGTTGTTGTTTAGTTAGTCCAGCCCATTTTGACCTAATGTCTCCAGTAATAACATCAGGTGGACCATAATCAGGTGAATCATCATCCATTGGTTGCTGTTGTTGCTGTCGTTGTTTCTGTTGTTCTTCAGTAACATCCCAATCTAAGGGATCAAAATCTTCTCCTTGCTGTCCTTGTTGTTGTTCTTGTTGTTCCCTACGACGCATAGCAGCCGCTTCTGAATCCAATACCTGTGGAGTTACATCTGAACTAATATTTTGTTTTAATGTTACATTTTTTGAAAGAAATTTTGTAGAATCGTCATTAGCTGCTTTAATTTTAGCATCCAACTCAATTTTATAATTTTGAACAGTCTCTTTTATAGACTTTGACGTATTATCTGTATGTAATAATTTGTCAATATTTCGTGATTGGTATGATAAATTTAGCAATTGGTCAACATTTTCCTCTGTAATAATACGCATTTGAACATTTAAAACTTGCAATTCCTGTATTAATAATTTTAATGCATAAGGCACTCGTAAAATACTAAATGATCTGCCAAATTTACTAAATACATCTAAAACAGGTTCACCTTCCACTGTTTTATTAAAAACTAATGGTCCGTCTGAAAACGGACTAATAAATAAATTCTTATTAGGATTATATATTGCTATGGTTCCCGTCTTGTTACAAACTGCCATATAATATTGATCACCTCTAACCATATACGATTCATTTAAAAAATATGATAATCCGTGTCCCATAATACCATCACGTTCCATTTCACCAATTTTTAATCCACCATCGTTAGACCTGCCTTGATTTGTTTGTCTCGTTAAAGCACTGCGTTTACCTGTGGCACGATAATTAATCTTATCTTTAACCATATGCTTTAAACGCATATAGTAAGTCGGGCCGATATATATTTCCGAATATATCTGTTCTCCTGTGAAACCATTATACAGTATTTGATTTCCTGAAGAATGAAAATTCATTTCTGTCAACATTTCACCGTATGTTTTACAATTAGCCCCTTTAACTGAATATGCAGTGCAGTCCCCATATGCTCCGTATGAAACACATGCCTTTCCAAATAAACATTCAATTAATTGACCAATAGTCATACGAGAAGGCAATGCATGTGGATTAATAATTAAATCAGGACGCACTCCATCGGGAGTAAACGGCATATCTTCTTCTGGAACAACCAAGCCAATAGTACCCTTTTGTCCACTACGACTCGCAAATTTGTCTCCAATTGCAGGCAACCGTTCTTCGCAAATGCGAACTTTTGCTATTCTAAACCCCTCTTCACCTTCAGAAATGAATGATTTGTCAACAAATCCGAGTTGTCCCTTTTTAGTGGTAACCGAATTATCGGTAAATTCGCCTTTAGAATCGGTAGTAAACGAAACTTGACCAATTAAAATAGTTTTATCATCAATCGGAGTATGTTCTTTGATTAAACCGTGTTCATCCAATTTACTGTAATCAAATCCTTCTTTTTGTTTAGATACATTGGGTTTGGATTCTACATTTGCAAAAAATGAATTAACTGTAGAGCCTGATACCTTTGCATTTTCTTCACGGGATTCGTAACTTGTGTAATATAGTGTTCTAAACATTCCTCTATCAACAGAACCCTTATTAATCAAAATTGCATCTTCTACATTATAACCAGTATAACTCATAATAGCAACAATAGCATTTACACCATAGGGTTGTTCTTCACGATTAATATATTCCAAATATCTGGATTTGATTAGAGGTGTTTGACCGTAATTTAACACAACACCCATTTTATCTAAACGCATCTGATAATTTGAATGATATACTGAAACTGCTTGTCTACTTTGCCCGCATGAGAAAACATTTCGTGGTAATTGATTTGCTTCCGGATAAATAATAGAGTTACCCATAACACCAAACATTAAAGATGGGTCTATTTCAGTGTGTGTATAATACTTATTATCTTTAACTTGTTCATGATTCATGGCAATTAATGCACTTTCTTCTTCAGATGAATCAATATAATCAATAATTCCTTTATTGTCTTCAAACATATTGAACAATTTCTCTAATGAATCGTATCCAGGATATAAAAAATTAGTGTCATATAAAATATTGTTTCTAATATTAAAATCATCATTCTTTTTTTGGAATCCAGAAACTAACTGTATCCAACTGTATTCACGACTGTCTATTTTATTTTTAATCACTTTATTTTCATAAGATATATATGTACCAATTCCATCTTTTTTATTATTTATATAATAAATTGGCCGTGTTAAGCGTCCGCTGTCTGTATATAAATATACAATATTTGTCTCATAACTAAATGAAATACTGGTATAAATAGGAATAACTCCGTTTCTACGGAATAATTTTAAAATATTTACTGTCTCTATTGGGTTTTCAAGAATACCAATCCAATTTCCGTTTACAAATATTTTTGTTGAAATTGATAACGATTTAGGTGAACACTCTTGCAGCAATTTTAAAGGAGTGTTTGCACGTAACCATTTTATTAAAGGATATGCTGAAAATCCATTTGTAATTGCAGTGCTAATAGCCATATGTTTATGTAAACCTACATTACCACCATCAGGTGTATCCACTGGGTCAATTATACCCCATTGTGAACTATGTAATAAATGAGGACCGACCACTTTAGAAGTAGGGTCTAATGGTAAACTAATTTTACGTAAATGTGAAATAAATGTGAACCATGATAACCGATTTAAATCTTGAACCAAACCTAATTTTTTAGTGTTTTCATCTGACCCCCAATTACCTTTGAAACCCTTTTTAAATCCATCTTCAATTACTCTGTCTTTAAAAAAATCCTTATAGTTGTCTTCAATTAAACTTGTAAAATTTGCTCTATACTTTTCCGGATGGTAATAAAATGTTTTGTCAACTTTTAAAAATATATCACGATTTTGTTTTATACAGTATTCACGAAATAAATCATAAATCAATGTACCAGATACATCAATGCGCTTGAATTTAAAATTATCACGGTCTGTCGCCTTTTCCCGACCCATTTGAACTCTTAATAATTTATTAACCATAAACCCAACATAATATGCCTTATTTAGAAAGTTATCTTCGCCTACATGCGGTAAAAAATAATTCATTAAAATATCAATAACTGCGGTAACCGTTGTCCGTTTAGTCAAATGACTCATAAATTCTAATGCAGCTTCTTGGGTGAAAATCTTGTTCGCATCGTGAACTGATGGAATAAATAAATCAATCATATTGGAATTTTTGTCTAAATCAAGTAGACAATATTCTATTATTTTTTTGTCTGAAATAACGCCTAAGGCTCTCATCAAAATAAAAAGAGGTACTGGTTTTTTTATATTAGGAATGTCAACCACGAGTTGATTGTTTGTATATGTTGCATCTTCTGCTATCATTTTAACTGATGAATACCGTGTTGGTTTAGAACTATCTTCTGACACAGAACGCACTTCACAAGAATAACTGTATAATTCGCCTTCCTTATTTTTTCTAACATAAAGCATGTTGTCTGCAAATTTCTCTTGACTTAGAATACATTTTTCTTTACCGTCAACAATAAAATAACCACCATAATCATTACGGCATTCGCCTAAATTAAACCGAGCCTCCACTGATAGACCTCTAAGAATACACAAATTAGAATGAAGCATGATTGGGAACCGACCTAAATATATTTTCTCTAATATCTTTGTGGTTTCAATTTTAGCCTCATTTTCATAATAAATAAATTCAACTTCAACATCATAATGAATAGTGATTCCATAAGTCATACTTCTTAATCTGGCGTCATTTGGATACATATAATGAGGATATGGTTCAGAAATGCCAGTTATATTAGTATCATCATAAATAACTGGTTTACCAAAATATATTTTGTCTGCATTTTTTCCACCCAAATATAGTAAACATTGATTTCTCTTGTCATTCTCTATATTATCATCTCTTTCTATGAATCGTATAGGATTATTATCTAAAAATATTTGGAAAATACCTTTACTAAAAAAATCATTGTAAGAGTCTAAATGATGCGCAACTAAATTATACGGATTATCTTTAAAATATTTGTCAATTATATTCCACGAAATTGTATCCATTATATTATATTATAATGTTATTTTTATAATGTTATTTTTATAATGTTATTTTTATAATGTTATTTTTATAATGTTATTTTTATAATGTAGTCATTTAATATATAAGGTTATATAATATATTAAATGTATTTAAACATTTACTGCTACATATATGTAGCAACTTATAATAAACATAAATGCATATATATCTACAGACTATAATAGTATTAGCATCCACTGTATTTTGGTTTTATATTGATACAGTATCGTTATTTACTAATAAAAGAATAATTAATTCGGGTTTAATACATGGAATAATTGCGAGTATTGGTACAAATTTAGGTTACATTTGTCAACCAACAATTGTTTACCATTACATAGTTAAAGAAGAATTGTATGATATTTATATTTTAGTTCCATTAATATCATGTGGATACAGTTTTTATGACTTATATATAGGTATAAGGGATAAAAACACTGCAAATATTATACATGGTGTATTATTTGTAGTGACTTTTGTATATGCATTTGTGAATAATAATGTATTAGCAACTTACACGTTTTTATTGACAGAGACATCTTCTATTTTTTTAAATTTGCGTCCACTTCAATATAAAATAATAGATGTATTATTTGTAATCACTTTTTTTATATATCGTTTAATTTTAGCTCCGACAGTTTCAATAATATATTTATTAACTCCAAATAATCCAGATATAGTATTTGGATTAATTTCAAGTATTAGTTTAACAATACTAAATATATATTGGTTTTATCTAATTGTTAAAAAAACTATTAAAACATATACTGTGCAACCTAAATTACATGAACAATAATAAATATTTTGCAAAGTTATATTATACGTATATATATTCATCATTTACGATAATACCATACAACAAATTTATTTGACACATTTGATTTATATATTGTATTAGGTATTCTTCTGTGGAATAATCAGTTGTTGAATCTTGCGATAATATTGTAGCAATGTAACTAATTGAAAACCCGTCATGCCAATTACCACCTCGTTCTTCTTTTATACTTAGTATTTTGTATAATTTCAATTCTGTGTCTATCTTATTATTTATTGTCTTATAAATATATTGTCCTACTTTATAATCACACATATTTGTATTCATATTCATATTTATATTTATATATTTACATAAAATGTATATATTTATTATTTTATTATGATAAATATATATTTATTTGTTTTATTATTTATTTGTTTTAGTTTTATTATTTCTAATCCTCTTGGATTTAGTTTTATTTTTACTTTGATTTTTTAAATACTTATTTGTAATACTAAATATTGTCCAAGGTTGCTGCGGTCTATCCTCTAAATATGGTTTCAAATATGCCCATTCTCTATGCTGATCGCAAAATTTATTCTTATCAAATGGAATTCCACACGAATTCCCCCATCTTAAACAAAACGACATTGCCTTAGCTAATGTGGTATCACAAACATTTCCATCTAATGCACCACGTGGCTGATACGGTTTTGGTCTACTGGGATCTGACATATATTCCCGGGCATCAAGCTCATAATGACTGCAACATGTTCTTGAACATGGATTCTCTTTTTTCAAATACACATCATAATGGTCTGATATTATATTTTTGGCGACTTCAATATTAATTTTGCCTTTCCATGTATCCATCAAATCAGCTAATCGGACACGCCTTGCTCCTTGGTGTCGCCGAATATCATCAAATCCGGTATTCACACATTCCAGATTTCGGATTCTGGGGTCATAAGGAGCATTAAATCCAATGTAATAACCGTTTTTAGTGCGTTCTACATTATGAAACCGTAATCCTAATTCTAAACGCATAATTTCATTTGTATTTGTATCTCCGAAAAGCCACGAATTTGCATAATCGCCCGAATTGCCGTCTAATAATATTTTCACATAGTCGTCCAATGTGTCACCATATTGCATCGCCTGTCTTATCCTACATGAAATAGGAATATTATTTTCATATTTTATAAATCCACCAATTGTTGTTTCAGTTCCAATAATGCCTTTGGATGTTACGAAAAAATCAGTTCCAGACCATATCCAGCCTGGGAAGCCCATCATCAAAATACGATTCCCCTTATTAGGTTTTAAATCAACCACAAATTTGGCAAGCTGTCCATCAATAAAATTAGAGAAATTATTGTGTGCAACGACTATTTTGCCGTCGGCAGTCCAATCCCCATTTGCAATAAATCCACTGCATCGTTCAGAGCTGCCATTACCGCCTTCTTTAGATGACGTTTTATTCGTATTATTTAAACCATTGACTTCTATTGATTCTTCTTCAGGCATATTAGCCCACCAACTTTCTGTTAATGTGAAATAATTATTCCATGCGATGACTTCATCAATGCTCATTGGAGTTCCTGCTGATGAGCATCCTTCAGAAAATCCTACCATCTCTTCGTAAAACTCTGGAAATAACTCCATTATTTTTGGCTTGAAATATTTGGCAGCTGCTCTAATAAAAAACTCCCACTTGACTCCATAGTCATTATAAATGACAAATTCTAAAATATTTTGCACCTTTTTCATTTCACTATGAATAAGTTTACCATAGGCTTGTCCCATTTCTTTAGGAGAACCTTTAACGGCTACATATGTCCAACCATTTAATTCATATGATAATCCGTTTTTTACAGTTTTATTTGACATATATGTTATTATATTATAGTTATAAAATATAATATTAAAGAGTATTTAAGTTAAACTTAATATTGATTATTCATGTTTTCATTTTTCATTTTGTTCATTTGAACTCTCTCTTCATCTTGTTGATACATCATAAGTAAACCAATAATAACAAATAAAAGCACAAATGGTAATAATACTAAGAACCAAGCAACATTACTATGTCCATCTTTACACATCAAATTCAAAATCCAAGTCCAGAATAATACATATACTACTTTTATAGCGAATATAGCAATTGTGCTGGGAACATGGCATGAAAAGCTACCTAAACAATATTTTTTACTGTTGCCCATATTTTGAATAGCCATTACAATCATTCCAATAACGGAAATAATAAAATAAACATAGGAAGGTCTGCATAATTCATTCAATGATTTAGGAAAGGCCATTTTATGTATTATGCTTAGAAAAAAATATAGCTAAACCAATAAATAGCTAAATAATAGATAAACTATAATGTATATTACAATCAAATTAAATAATTATTCTTGATTCAGAAATAGATTTGGTAAGTTGTCCTTCGTATGGAGATGGATTTGGTGGTGGTTTATATCCATTCAGAGAATTATACGCACTATTTATATTATATGTAATATCTCTTCCAAAATTAACTAAATCAGAAGGAATTAACCCACCACCTTTAATTGAATTTTTTTTTTTATGTCGTCGTTTTTTGCCACCTCGTATCTGCATCATAGTTTGTACGTCTCCCTTATTATATAAATTTTGTGCTATATAATTTTCGTTACCGCTGGTTGAAACAGACCATGGTTGACCGATTAACGCACCGTTTGCAGTTGAACCGCCGTTTAGTCCTAAACATGAAGAACATGTTCCTCCTTGAAGTAAAGAATATGGGGCAATAGGAGCATCTCCGCCGATAGAATACTTTCCACCGATAGAATATTTACGGGTTTTTCGCTTGGAAAACCGTTTTGCTGTTTTACATTTACGTTTGGAACAGCCCTTCATAAGGTATAACTTTTGTTTTTTACTTTTCTTTACACGTTTTGTATGCATGTACAGTATATAATATAAATATATAAAAAATCCACTTTTTTCCACTTTTTCCACTTTTTGGAAAAGTGGAGCAAAAAACATAGTAAATATCTCTCCCACTTTTTGGAAAAGTGGAAAGTTTGGCACAACCTTTTCAAAGGTTGTAAAAGTTTAAAAACGCTAATTAGTTAAAAATAATAAATATTATTTAAATTATATATTTAAAATTAATTATATAATTTAAATTAGAATAATTGAAATGAATAAATATCGTGGTAATGAATATTGGGATATGGTAAGAATTTCAAATGATGATAAAGAATATCCCACTAATATGGGACAAAAATGGACTGATGAAGAAGAAGCATTATTAATAGCAGAACTTTATAATAATATAGATGTTGGAACAATAGCACAAAAACATAATAGAACGATTGGAGGCATTGAATCACGACGCCGAGAAATAGCTTATAAAATGTATGTAAACAAAATGTCTACTGAAGAAATAATAAAAAAAACTAAATTAGATTATGATAGTATTAAACAAACAATAGAAAAAAGACAAAAATATAATTCAAAAAAGCAATCTAAAGAAATAGATAATGTATTTATCAGTATTAATAAAAATGATTATTTAGAATTACAAAATGATGTAAAAAAAATGAAATATGATGTTAATGAAATAAAAAATACACTTGGAGAATTAGTTGAAATGATGAAAGCAGTTTATGAATTTGAAGATACCTAAAATGGCGTTTGAAATGTCTAAGGGTTGTAAAAGTTTTGCTCCACTTTTCCAAAAAGTGGAATTATTCAATATCTACATGAGTTAGCATATGTCGTCTACAACACATTTTATTTAATTTTAGTTCATCCATAACTTCACCTTCAGGTGTTTTTTGGCTATATTCTTGTGTTAAATAAATAACTTTTTCAACATGCAAATCTTTAGATAACTTACGTTTTCTCACCTCTTCGCAATAATATCTGTACTTATTTGCAAGCACTGTACCACACGTAAAGCATTTAATAGGAATAATCATTGTTTATATATTACTGTTTATATTATTTATATCATTTTTATCATGATATAAATAATTCAATTTTTTATATATATATAAACAAATTAAAAACGATTATATATTATCTATTATCTATTGTTAAATAATAACCAATATGCTCCAAAGTTTATGTCAAATTCAATCACAAAATATAAAAGAACGTTTAGAATGGGATGAATATTTTATGTCTATTGCCTTACTTGCGTCTTGTCGCTCTCCTTGTTCCAGGCTACATGTCGGTTCCGTTATTGTAAAAGATAATCGTTTAATTTCTATGGGTTATAATGGATTTATTCCTGGTGCTCCACATGTCAGTCGTATACATGATGGTCACGAACAATCAATCATTCATAGTGAAATAAATGCTATTACCGATTGTGCCAAACGTGGAGCAAGTTTAGACAGTGCTAAAATATATGTTACTCACTATCCTTGCATCAACTGCTTTCGTTCTATTGCTGCATCCAATATTAAGGAAATTGTGTATTTACATAATTATAATAATGATCAACTTGTAAGCATGTTAGTAGCGGATTCGGGTATACGGATTCGGCAATTGGTTGCGACACAACCATCTGCGTCGTAGGCTCCTCAGGTTGCAAAATATTATAATAAAATATAGCGTTATTTTATAATGAATAAAAGAACACATCGTCGGTCTCGCCATCATTCTAATCATCGTCATAAACGACGAACAAGCAAAAATATGTTGAAGAAGGGTTTATCTGTTATGCAAACAACATCGCAAAGATATATGCCGAAGGTTAAAACAGGTTTAGAAAGAGTAGGATCCAAGGTTACCAACGCTGCGTCCAAAGGTATGTCCAGAACTATGCCTATGGTTCAGAGAAAGGCGAGAGATTTATTAGGTATGATTGGATTAAATAAGAGCAGACGTAATAAGCGAGTTTCTTTTTTAATTATTTAGGTAATTAGATTATTTTTTCCTCTTTACTATGTTTAATATTTATAAGATTTCTTTAATAATCGTACCTTTTGTGCTCTTAACTTTTTTAAATCGTTTCTCATCATTGTGGAAATCGTCGTGACATTTGTCGCATACATTTAATAAATTTGCGGCATGATTTTTATGAAAGTTTAGTCCATTTGTTTTAATTATACCCTTATCATTTGCATCTTGTTGATACTGTAAATGATGAACTTCCTGCGCCATATTGGTGCCACATTTTTCACAAATGCCTTTTATGTTTGCTGCATTATATCGTGACGGTTTCTTATCTAATAAGCTTGCAGAAATGGGATGATACTTCATGCGAATGTTGTGCGCATCAGTTAAAAAATCTTGCGGCAAACTAAGTGATTTGCATACTTCCAGTCCATACATATTATTTCCGGGTCCATCTTTGAGTTTTCTATCATATATTAATGCATCTGTCTCCTTATCATATATTACAGACATGTGCTTCATTACTACATTTTGCAATAAGGTTATTTCATCATAACTAATTATTTCATGCAAATGTGTTGCAAATATAAATGAACATTGTTGCTTGTGTAATGCTCTGATTCCCGCCACAAAAATACTGACCGCACTTATACTTTCTGTTCCTGAACATAGTTCGTCGCCTAATACAAGGCTATTTTGATTAGCGAGACGCAAAATGGTGCGTAATTCTGACATTTCTACTGCAAATGTGGATAATCCTTTAAATAAATTATCATTACCCAAAATACGAGTAAAAATGCATTTATAAGGGCGAAATTTATAGCTGGATGCAGGCACATATAAGCCGGATTGAGCCATAATAACAGAAATACCGAGAGCACGAATAAAGCTGGTTTTTCCAACGGCATTTGTACCGTAAAGAAGAATTCCGTCGGTTCCATCTGTTCCCATAGAAACATCGTTTGCCACATATAATTCAGATTGTTGGATTTTTTCAATTAAACAATGACGTAAATCAGTCACTTTAACAAATGATTTATTATTATTTGTATCATTTGTATTTGTTGTATCATTTGTATCAGTTAAAACGATTTCAGGTTTACAATAGTTATATTTCTCTGCAATAAATACTTTAGAATATATTACATCAACATATGTAATAAGGTCACAAATTATTTCAAATTTATCCTGAAATACTTCCAGCTCTCTAATAATAGTTGAATAAACATTGTTAACTGAATCAATAATATTCACCTTTATTGAACCAACATCCTTGCAAAGTTTGGATATTTGAGTGCTCGTTATTGTCTTACCTGTAGCCGATTGCTTATGAAATTCAATAATAGTTTTGCCGGTTTCTAAACTAAACTGTTTTTCAGTGTTATAATAGGTGGATTTATATTTTAATATAACCGTTTTATCAGTTTTAAATAGTTCTTCTAATATTTTGCAACGCCGGTCTGTTGCTATTAAGCTGAAATTGTTTTTCTCAGTTTCGTGTATTTTTACATATTCGGTGACCTTTTCTTCATTTTCATTATCGTTTTCGTTATCATTTTCGTTATTATCATCATTTTTAATTTTAGCTTTACTGATTGTTTTACTGGGTTTCCGAATTTTCTTATTAATAGTTTCATAATTTGAAATAATTGTGCTGAAATATGAACGACATGTCTCTAATTGGTCTTGTGATTCCATTAGTGTTCGGATTTTTTCGTCTAATTCTGCATTAATTCCGGTTTTAATAAAACTTTTTTCAATCTTTTGAATAACTTCAATATCTTTGCAATAATCCATTATAAACAATGATTCAAACTTTTGTATTATTTCGTCTATATGTGCTGCAACATTTTCAAATACTTGTATTTTTAGCCTTGTTTTTAAATATTCGGTTAGTTCGGGATTTCCTTTTACAAAATTATATATCACTTTTGCAGATAAAATTCCACTGTATAGCTGATATATTGATTTTGGCGACACCTTTTGCAACATAATCTGTCTGCAAATTTTAGTAATATCCTTTATAGGACTTAACATTGTTTTCACTATTTTATATTCCTCTGATTTCTGAAGTAAATGGTCTGTTATGTTGTATTCTGTTTGCAAATAGTCAATATCTGTTACCGGATTTAAAAAAGTATATGCGAACTTTCGCTTACCTATTGTTGTAATACATTCGTTCAACATTTTTACAACAGAAGAATATTTACCTTTATATTGGTCTGAGTCAATTATATTTAGTTGCTTTAACGAATGATTTGCAAGGATTAATCTGTTACTATCATTTTCTACTGTAGGTTCCGATATTTTATAAACTAAATTGGGATTATGTTGATAAATAAAATCTAATAAATAGCAAAATGATTGAGTTGCCCATACTTTATCATTAAATGACTCCATAAATGCAGTAATGTCGTCAAACTTATAAAAACGAGACAATAACTGTGTTTGGTATGTCTGTTTTTCGCAATTCAATGCTCTTTGCATGTTTTTATTAGATGGATCTGGATCCAATAGATTCACAAAATGGATTGATTTGCTTCTGATGTTTGTATAACTAATTATATCATCTATGTCGGGTTTCGGTAAATTTGATATTAGAATTGTTTCGCTGGGATTGTGTATGGAAATAAATCTCTCTAATTCGTCAAATGTTGTTGGATTTTTAATATATTGCTCATGATATTCCATTATGCATGTTTTTCCGGTGTAAATATCAATGATGGAGACACCTATGTAAATGTTTAAGGCTGAAGCAGTGCTTGTTTTGATTTGATGCATAGGTTTCTTTTTCACTTCCAACCAAATGCAGCATGTATTGTTGGTGATGCTTTCTACGTCGGATGAAAAATAAGTGCCAGGAGAGAATATTCCTAATAAACTGCGAGTTGTGTTGGCACATTGTTCATCCTGAACGTGAACAGCTACAGTATAACCGGCGTCTTGTAATTTCTTAACATATTTGTCTAATAGGTGCTCTTTAAAACCACCCATGACAACAGATTCTGCACCGACACAAACACGTTTATCAACAATATTTAGGTCACAAATGCGAGAAAAATCCATAATATTGGAACCGTAAATGTTGCCGGTAGAATCATCTTTTAATCCATAACATTCAAAAAATGCGCCGACTTGTATTAAAAATATTGTATTTTCGCCATATTCGCTACAATATTTTTTAGTTAATTCAAAATACGTTTTAGTGAGAGACATAATTTGGTTGTTTATATTATATAATTATATCATTCTATCTCTAATTTATTTGTAATTATTAATTAATATTTTATATTTTGATTTGGATTATAGAACAATGAGAGAAAAAGTTATTTATAAATTATTTAGTATTATTATATTATTTTTAGTAATATAATATAATATGAATAATGATTGTAAGGATATTAAAGATGAAGAAGAATGTAAAAAAAGGATAGATTGTTTATTGAATAAAAGTAAAAAATGCCAAAAGAAACCTGCTAAAGCTATAACGAAAACTAAAAAGAAATTGTCTCCTGTAAAATCAGCTTCTTTGTCTCCTGATAAATTAGATTCAAATAAAACTTTGTCTTCCTTATCGTCGTTATCTTCATTATCTTCTTTACCTCCACTGCAAAAATCAGATAAGGAAAAAAGTCCTGTGTTAAAAGATAAGTTAGAAGGAGCTACAGTAGAATCTGAATCTGAATCAGAATCTGAATCAGGATCTACAGTAGAATCTGAATCTGAATCAGAATCTGAATCAGGATCTACAGTAGAATCTGAATCTGAATCAGACTCGGAATCAGGATCTACAGTAGAATCTGAAGAATCAGCTGATAAAATAAAGTCACCAAAAAATGTTCATGACCCATGCAAAGAAAGAGATAAAGTTGATAAGGAAATAAAGGAATTGAGTCAAATTAAAAAAGGCTATTCGGAAGAATGCAATAAGACAAAATTTATGTCTGAAGCTGAGCAGTCAAAGTTAGTTAAGTTGATGGATTTAATTAAATATATTTTTAAGAACAGAGAAACATTAAAAACATGTCAAGATTTATTTGATAAGTTTCCTGAATCTAATGAGAGAACAAAGGGATTATTATCAAAACCATATATTTTTGAAGCATTGTGGAAAATAGTGTTTTTACTCAGGCTGGATAATTTAACTGACGGTTACGACAGAGAATATAAAAATTCATTACAAGAAGACCAAACTATAAATGAATATTATTATTTAAATGATGAAAATAGAATTGCAAATATAAATAGCGGTTCAGAAAGTGGTATTGCTGATTTTTATTTTACTGTTATTAGTTCAAGTGATTCAAAACAAAAGAGAAAACAATCTTCAGATAAATCAGAGTCGGTTAGTGCTTGTGAAGAAATAGGGTTTATACCAAAAATACATGATGCTTATATATTTACAAGTAAATTTTACAGAAATGAAAAAGGGCTCAGTAATTATGATATTTCTGACATAGCGATTGAAGCTTTGGAAAAATTCGGTAAAAAGGATTTTAAAATTGTTTCTCTCGTTAGAAATGGTTCTGAATATAGAAATCGAATGCAAAGGTCATCTAAAGATGTTGTTAAAAGCTATATTGATTCTAATTTAATATTTGATGAAGGGGATTTAAATTTGATTTATTATCCTAAATTATATAACTGGATATTACATCATTTTTTAGAAGAAGGTAAAAATATTGGTTCTCCTGATGTATGGAGACAAATATTGAGAAATAGTATGCCAATAATAAATATATCAGATAATTTACGATTTCATCAAAAATATGTTGTTGAATATACAAACAGTATTGTAGATAAAAATATGGCTGAAGGCGCTGATATAAACCCTGGAAGGTTTATATGGGGAGCAGTTGCTCGTTCTGGAAAATCATATATGGTTGGTGGATTAGTTTCAAAAAGAAAACCAAAGGTTGTTTTATTGATTCTTGGAGCAGTGAATGAGACAAAGCCACAATTTATTGATGATTTATTCAAAAAATATAACGATTTAAAAGAGTATGAGGTTATTGATTTTCAGAATGCAAAGGACAGAGACCAAATTCCTAAAAAGGATAAAAAATACGTGGTTGTAATTAGTCAGGAAAGTTTACGAGCTAAAATACGTGAAGATTTTTGTAAAAATAATCCAGATAATACGAGATGCAAAAAAAAAGGTAAAAAACCAGTTAGTGATGAAGATGTAGAAATAAGAGAAGAAGATAGAAAAGGTTATAGTAACGTTATATTAGATAAAATCAAGCAATTTTTAGTTGAACCAGATAAAATCATATTTTTTGATGAAATTCATCAGGGAAGTGGATCTGATTCAATGCAAAAAGAGACAATTCGCTTTTTCTATGATGAGAAATATCCCAAACCTTTATTAATTATGGTTACAGCGACATATGCGAAACCAATGGCAAAATATGGTGAACAGATTGATGGGAAAGAAGCTGTATTAATAGAGTGGAATTATGAAATGATAATGAAAATGAAAAATTTTCAGATTGAAAATGTCACAATTGAAGATGACTATCAGAGAAAACCTGAGGGATCTACAGTAGAAGAAGAAGCAGAAGGAGAACCAATGGTAAAAAGACCTACAGTAGAAACTGATAATTCAGATTATTTAATAGACACAAATAGTGAGAATTTTTTACAAAAAATGACATTACTTAAATCAATAACCGAAGAATTAAATGCGAATGGTAAATCATGCGATGATATTGCACACGAATATGATAAGAATCCTGAATTAGTTTATTTATTGCCAACATTAAAGGAAAAATATGTGGGCGATTCAGGAATTGACGAATCATATAATATTGTGGTTGATGATGGCGGTGCCGCAGGCGGCGAAGAAAGAATTAATATTAGAAGAAATTTGAAACAAATATTCCGTTTAAAAAAAGATGAAAGAACGTTTAAACATGATGGTGCTGTAAATAAATTGTTAAACTATATATACAATGATGTTTATAATGAATTATTAGAGAAAGAATATGATTTTGTAGCAAATGGAGAGGGAGGATTCCACAGTCAACTTTGGTTTTTACCTACTTCAATGAAAAATGCGGACGGCAAACCTGATAAAACTAAAGATGAACCTGAAGAAAATGATAGAGCTATTGTTGGTCCTATGTTAAAAAACTTAGGTAAGGCTATAATAAATCATCCATTGTTTATAAATTTTAATGTTTGTGTGGTTCACAGTGGAGCTGAAAAGGAAACTACCGAAATTTTGTCAGTTCGTGATGAAGAGTTAGATGATGATGAAAAAAGTAAGGTATATTTTCATTGTATCAAGTCAAATAAATATAGAGGAAATGTAAAGGCGTGTATAAAAGCTATTGAAAATGCAACTAAGAAACAAGGTAAATGTCTTATTATTTTGACAGCACAGCGTTTACGATTAGGAATTAGTTTGCCATGCGTGGATGTGGCTATTCATATGGATAATATTAAATCATATGATATAATTTATCAATCTATGTTTCGTGTATTAACAGAGAGACCCGGTAAAGCTCGGGGATTTTTTGTGGATATGGTGATAGATAGGGCGATACAATTTTTTTATCAATATACACAAAAACAGAAAAACATTTCTACAAAAAAGATTACAAGAGAACATATCAAGAAAAACTTATTATTATTTGATGCAGGTTCAATTAGAAAATCAATAGGATTTGCATCAATTACAGAGCCTATAAATTCATATAGTGACATTGCAACTGAATTTAAAATTGATAAGAATGAAAAAGAGGAAGAATTTGAGAGATTTAAAGAAGATAATTTAGAGGAGGAAGATTATAATAAGGATCATTATGATGAAGGTAGCGATGACGATAGTAGTGATAGCAGTAGTGATAGTAGTAGCGACAATATGGACAAAATCGCAAAGCGCCAAACAGATGTTGTGCAATTACTCGGCAATTTGTATAAGGATGATGGCATTAAAGATGAATTGATGGAAAAAATAGGTAATATTTTTGAGCAGCGTGGGCAAAAAAATAAAGGAAAAAAAGAAAAGGAAAAAGATAAAGATAAGGGAAAAAAGTTAAAATCATTTAAAGAACAGGTTCCTTTAGGAAACGATGAACTCCAAGGCATGGCTGCGTCAATTAGTCCACCTGCAATACAGGTAGAAGATATTAAAACAATATTTAAAAATATAGTTGAACAAATAAAGAATATATTTACATTAATAATATTATTTAATGGCGATGAAATCGTATTGAGAGATGCAATAAATAGCGATGGTTTAGATATTGATAGAATAAAGGATTGTAATGACCCAGATATAATGTATTATTGTTATTTAATTTCAAATAGAGAGCAAAACAGTAAAGTAGGTGATATTGTAAGCAAAAAAGATGGACTAAAGGGAGAAATTGTTGAAATAAACAATACAAGGGCTATAAAAAAAGCAGTAGAAGGAGCTGCAGTAGAAGGAGAAGGAGACGTAGAAGAAGACGTAGAAGGAGAAGAATCAGGAGAAGAAGGAGCTACAGTAGAAGTTCTAAAGGGCGGTGCAACAAAGTCATTTAAAATAAAATGGGAAGATGGAACAGAACAAGATTATAATGAAAAAGATTTTAAAACAAGCGTTATAAATATGTCAATTCCAGATAATTTTAACTTAAAGGGTATACATGAAGATTATATTAGACAAAATATAGAAAAAAACATTGATTTGATTAAATTCCTATTAGATAATCAAAAAGATGGAGAAATAAATAATTTATTTGATAATATAAAAGAGGAGATGAAAGGATTAAAAGGAAAATTAGACAACGAAAAAAGGGCATTTAATAATGCGGATTTAAAAGGTTGTCCTCCTAATTTTTTCATAGATAACGAAAAGGTGTTGGAGACAATTCGTAAATACTTATCTCCAAAAGATAATGAGAAAAACCTATTTGGTGAAGTTTTTACACCGTTAGAAATAGTATGTAAAATGTTGAGTCATTTGCCAGCCAAAGTTTGGAAAGACCCAAGTTTAACATGGTTAGACCCTTCAAATGGTATAGCAAATTTTCCGATTATTGTGTATTATAAATTAATGGATTCGTTAAAGGATGTAAAAGGTTTAGAGAATGAAAAGAAACGAAGTAAACACATTATTGAAAATATGATTTATATGAATGAATTAAATCCAGTGAATGTTGCATTAACCAAAAAAATATTTAAAATGATAGACCCCGATGCCAAGCCAAATATCACAAAGGGCGACTTTATAAAAAATCACAGGTCATTAATTCCAGATGATAGAGAGAAATTTGATATTATTATAGGAAATCCACCGTATAACGAGTCAAGAATAAAGGAAACATCTGATTCGCCGTTATATTCCAAATTTATTACTGCTGCGTTAGAAATAACAGACAAATTATTATTTATTGTTCCAAGCAGGTGGTTTAGTGGTGGAAAAGGGTTGAATGAATTTAGACAATCCATGTTAAGTCGTGACGATATTGTATTAATAAATCATATTGAAAATTCCAAGACAATATGGCCGACAGTTGGTATAGCTGGTGGGGTTAATTATTTTTTAGTTGATAAGAAATATAAAGGGTTAACCCATTTTATTGACGAGGCATCGGGAGCAGAAACAGATATTAAATTAAATAAATTTGATATATTGATGCCAAATGTTAGTGCGTATTCTATAATTAATAAAATAGCAGATGAACCCAAGTTGAGCGATATATATTTATCAACAGGTCATTTTGGTATAATTTCAAATTCAGAATATTTTCAAGATACTCCTACTGCGGACACCTTAAAATGTTATGTGGCTAAGGCAAAAGGTTCTGTAAAATATGTGGATAAAAAACATATAAAGCAAGAATACAAATTTTGGAAGGTATTTACTCCGCAGGCTGCACAAGGAAGTAAAACAATGAAAGATGGGTTTGGTGCATTAATAATCGGAAGGCCAAATGAAATAGCATCGCAAACATATTTTTCATTTAAGGTTGATTCGGAAGCAGAAGCAGAATCACTGGAAAGTTATTTAAAAACAAAATTTGCAAATTTCATGCTTTCACTACGAAAAGGCGAACACCATATTAAAAAAGATACTTTATTGTGGACACCATTGCCGCCACTGGATAAAGGGAAAGACTGGACAGATGAGGCAGTTTACAAATTTTACAATTTAACTGATTCAGAAATAAGGGTAGTAGAGAAAGAAATAACAAAACCTGTAGCGACGAAAACAAGGAAAAATGTGGAACCAGACGAAATGGATGGACCTGACAAACCGAGTAAACAGACAAAACAAACCAAATCAAAACGAGAGAAGCGAATTAGCAACACAAAGAGTAAAAAGGCTTCAAAACCCCAAAAAGCAAAAGGGGGTAATAAACTAACACGAAAAATCTTATCCTTTTTCTCTCGTTAGTTCTATTTTATAATGAAAAATATAATACAAAATAAATAAACAACATTTTATTTTGTATTTTGACAATGGTGTATAGAGGGACTTATATTTTTCTTTTTTTATGGGTTCTCCCATATTTGCAATGTTGCCTTTGCGAAAATCCCTTGGGGTGATTACAATTAATACTTTTTTTATATTTCATGCTCCATTTTCCTCCTTTTATTTTTAAGTTTCTTTTATTACTTTTTGGTTTGTCTCTTTTAGTTGTAGTCATTATATATATTATATATTATTTTGTATTATTTTGTATTAATCCTTTGGTAAAATTTAATCCTTTGGTAAAATTTAATCCTTTGGTATCTCTCCATTAATAAAGTTATATAACATTGTATCCTTATTTGTATTGGTTATTTCCCCAGCCAACATAGATGCTTCAAATGTTTTCCTCAATATATCAACTGGTGCGGTAGTGCCAACTTTAAAGATGCCATGTTGTCTCAAATATTTCCGAACATCAGTAATGCTTGTTTTTTTCAGTTCTTTTTGTGCATCAATAACATTTTTGCGTGTTTTTTTATCCTTTAACAAAACTGAAACACGATTGAATTTAGTAGATTTACCCAGCGTAAACTTGCGTGAAGTTGTTGTTTTTAATAATTGTTTCGGCACACTTAGTTCCTCTTGAATCCTTTTCTCTCTAAGTATTTCCGGTATATTTATTGAACTGTTTTCAATATCTCCTATTTCAGGTAACACTTCTTCAACATTTAGTGGTTTAGGTGTCATGGCGTCTAATGTTTTTAAAGTAGCCGTTACAGCTGCTGCACCAGGAATAGCCTTTAATTCATTGTCTTGAATTCGCTTCAGTTTGCTTTTAATTTGTTCTAAACGTTGTTCTCTTGATAAAACTGGTTGCACTACAGTAGAAATAGTCGGAACTACAGTAGAATTTGGTATATTAGAAGCTACAATAGCGGGAACTACAGTAGAATCTGTTGGAGGTCTTTTAGGAGGCGTTGGTGGACGAATAGCAGACACACTAACAAGCTCAGGATGTTCATAATTTTTCATTGTTTGATTCCAGCTGCGAAATGTAGGTTTTGAACCATTTTTCATACACCCATATGGAACATCAGAGTCAGTTTTGTAATTAAGTGTCATTGCAGAAGAAGTGTTGTTATTAGTCGGAATAATACTGGAAACTGGTATACGGGATAAAGACGACATAGTCTGATAATTTTCTTGAAGCGCTTCAGGTAATTCAAGAGAAATATTATTTAAAGCATTTGAAGTAATAGATGGATATTGTTTTAAAGTCCTGCTGTTAATATTAGCTTGATACTTAGCTTTTTCGGTATCTCTCTTTTGTTTTTTAGATAAATCGGATAAATAATTAACAGCACCGCTAAATTCATCTGTATATGCATTAATAACCGTTTCACTATTTGGTTTATTATTTTTATTGATATCATTTAGTTCCTTAGTTTTATGGTCCTTGATTCTTTTTAACAATTTATTTTTCAGATTATTTGGAGTTATAATGGAAGCGATTGGCAGTTCCTTTTTCTCTCTTGCTTTCCTTGTTTTGTTGCCGGGCAATCTAAAAAGTTCAGGATTAATTTGAATTGTTTTTTTTGTGTTAGACATAGATATTATTGTATTATGTATTATATAAAAAAAACAATTTCATAAAAGAAACACAGAATAAAAATACAGAATAAGAGAGAAACAGAATAAAAACAAAGAATAATAAAAATACAGAATAAAATAAGGAAATACATGTTACATATACATGTATGAAAGCATTTTCTGCATATTTTCTTCATCCTTTTTTTTAGAATTTATATTTTCATTTTTTAGATATATATCTAAACCCTTATTGATATCTTCCAAGGTGAGTTTTTTCTTAACAGAAGCGTCTAAACAAAACACTCGCCGACTATGTGCTATTTTTGTTTTTGCAAACAATGTCTCAATGTCTCTTCCGTAAAATTTAAAAGAATCTTTATTTTTATCAAACCATTTTACATCAATTAAATTATCAGATAATAATGACCAACCGCAATCATTAATTTTTTTTAGAAATATATCATGCAAATCAGTGGCGCTATAATTGTCTATTTTAAAACGCCATGTAAACCGTGAATTTAATCCTTGGTTATAATTGAAAAAACAGTCATTTAAATCAGCCTCATAACCAGCAATAATAACCATTAAATTATCTTTATGGTCACTTAATGCTTCACACAGGGTGTCTATACATTCTTTTGAGAACGAATCACGCTTTTCTGTGTTTCCCAACGAATATGCTTCATCAATAAATAATACACCTCCTAAACTATCCTTAATAACATCTTTAGTCTTAATCGCAGTTTGACCTAAATATCCAGCAATTAGATCTGCTCTTGTTACCTTTTTAAATGTTCCTTTTGATAAAATACCCATTTTTGAAAATATAGAACCCATTATTTTGGCTAATTCAGTTTTACCTGTTCCAGGCGAGCCGTAAATAACTGTATGCAGAAAATCATTGGAAACCATTTTTTTTTGATTTACTGTCTCAGCGTTATTAATTAAATGTAAATTTTGAATATAAAATATTATTTGGTCAACAATATTTTCCTTGATGTTTTTCATTCCAATCATATTATTCAGTTCAGTTAAAGGTTCCTTTATTTTATGCAGGCAATGCATGTTAATATTATACTCAATCGCTTTAGCGTCAGGATATAGATCAATCAATTTCAATAAATCACTGATGTTATTAATGACATGATTAATATTTACCTTTGTTTTAATTTGATAGTTCTCTTCAATTGGATCATTATTAATTTTTGTCAAATCAATTTGTAATTTTAATTTATTAGTTGTAGAGCATTTTACATCAGTATTTTCATACACATTGGGGTCAATTATTTTACGAGGTTTTTTAAATTCTATATAATTTTTGTCTGATTGGTTATTCATTGAATCCAATTCTGACAAAAGATTATTATAGTTGTTAATATCGGAAGAAGATTTAAACTTTTGTTTATATTTATATTTATTAAAGGTATTTTTTGTATTATCAGTATTATTAGTATTATCAGTATTATTAGTATGAATCATTATGTTATATTACATAACATATCAAGTATTTTCTAAATTATTTGTATTAATTATATAGTAATATTAAAATGATAAAATATGTAATACATATAAGAAAAACAATTTAAAAATAAATTGAAATATAAAATAACTGCAAGTATGAATCAACAATTATATAAACCTAACCAAACTATAAGTAATATGTCAACTGAAAAGTCTATTGAAAAGCAAACAAATCAAACAGATTTCAATATTGCAGAGGAGCAATATATTGAGACCCCGTGGTCTATTATTGATTCGTATTTTAAGGACAAACACTTAGAGCGATTAGTAAGACATCAATTAGAATCGTATAATAATTTTGTTGGTTTCCAAATTATTAAAACGATTGAAATGTTTAATCCGGTTCATATCAAATCAGAGAATGATTACGACAAAGAATCCGGAAAATATGCGTTAGAAATATTTATTACATTTGAAAATTTCCACATTTATCGGCCACAAATTCATGAAAATAATGGAGCAATTAAGTTAATGTTCCCTCAAGAAGCCCGACTTAGAAATTTCACATATGCGTCTGCAATGACCATTGATATTAATATTAAATATATTGTCAGAAATGGTGAAAATCTTGCAAATACCAGCACATTTCACAAAACATTATCTAAAATTCACATCGGTAAATTGCCCATCATGTTAAAGTCAAATATTTGTGTTTTAAGTCAATATAAATATATTGATAATCAACATACCGGAGAATGCAAGTATGACGCTGGTGGGTATTTTATCATTAATGGATCAGAGAAAACAGTGCTTGGACAAGAACGTGCCGCCGAAAATCGCATTTATTGTTACAATATTTCCAAAAATAACACAAAATACACATGGTCTGCTGAAATAAAATCTGTTCCTGATTTCAAATGCATTTCTCCAAAGCAAATTAACCTCATGATGTGCACTAAAAATAACGGTTTTGGACAGCCGATTGTCGTACAGATTCCCCGGGTTAAACAACCAATTCCATTATTCATTGTGTTTCGTGCCCTCGGTGTCATTTCAGATAAGGAAATTTGCGAATATATATTGTTAAATATTGAGTTTGATAAAAATGCAGTTATTTTAGAAAATTTACAGGCTTCAATTATTGAAGCGAATAAACATTTAACTACAGAAGAATCTATCAAGTATATTACCAGCTATGTCATGTATACCCCAATTAATATGGACAGAGAAACTGGAATAAAGAAAAAGCATGAATTTACATTGGATGTTTTAAATAACGATTTGTTTCCGCATTGCCAGACTCGTCTGCAAAAAATATATTTCTTAGGTCATATGGCAAATAAGCTATCCAGAGTAAATTTTGAGTGGATTAAAGCAGACGACAGGGATTCGTATCTTAATAAACGTATTGATTTAACCGGCGTTTCATTAAACAATTTGTTTCGCAATTATTTCAACAAGTTAGTTAAAGATATGGAAAAACAAGTAGTCAAGGAAATTAATACTGGCAGCTGGAGATCAACCGAGGATTATACCAGCATCATTAATTTGACAAACATTTATAAAATTGTAAAATCCACAACGATTGAAAATGGCTTCAAACGTGCATTGGCAACCGGTGATTTTGGCATTAAACACACGAATTCCAATAAAGTCGGTGTGGCTCAAGTTCTAAATAGATTGACTTATGTGTCCAGTTTAAGTCATTTGCGCCGAATTTCAACACCTACTGATAAAAGCGGTAAACTTATTCCTCCTCGTAAATTACATAATACATCATGGGGGTTTTTATGTCCTGCGGAAACGCCTGAAGGAGCGTCTGTTGGTATTGTAAAAAATTTGAGCTACATGGCTCACATCACAATTCCATCCAATAGCATGTCTATTTATGATTATGTTACGCCTCATATTATAACCATTGAAACCCTGACACCAATAGAATTATTTGATAAAACTAAAGTGTTAATTAATGGTTCATGGGTTGGCATTACTGAAAACCCTCAACAACTATTCGGAATGCTCAAAATCATGAAATGCAAAGGCGTTATTAACATTTACACATCTATTGTATTTGATTATAAAGTTAATGAAATTCGTGTTTGTAATGACGGTGGACGCATCACACGCCCATTACTCCGAGTCAAAAACAACAATATTTTGTTAACTCATCAAATCATCAATGATTTAAAGAACAATGTCATTACTTGGGATGATTTATTCACTGACTGCAAAATAGGTGATGCGATTTTAGAATATATTGACCCGGAAGAACAAAATTATAGCATGATTGCGACCAAACCGAGGGAACTACTTGGCAATTCAAGCTCCGATAATATGTACATGTATACACACTGTGAAATACACCCGAGCACAATGTTTGGCGTGATTGCCTCGTGCATTCCTTTCCCCGAACACAATCAATCCCCGAGAAATTCATACCAATGCGCTCAACAGAAGCAGGCAATGGGTGTATATGCGACTAACTACAACGAGCGCATGGATAAAACCGCATATGTGCAAACATATCCGACTCGTCCTTTAGTTGACACTCGTATCATGAGCTTAATTAAATTGGATAAAATTCCTTCCGGATGCAACATTAATGTGGCGATTATGACACACACTGGTTACAATCAGGAGGATTCAGTACTTATTAATAAAGGTTCTATTGACCGAGGTTTATTCCAGACAACAATTTATCATACAGAAAAAGATGAAGACAAACAGAAAATTAATGGAGACGAAGAGATACGATGTAAGCCGGATAAAACAAAAACGAAAGGAATGAAGTTTGCAAATTACAACAAGGTTAATTCAAAGGGCGTAATACCGGAAAACACGCTCGTTGAAAATCGTGATATAATTATTGCCAAAGTCACACCAATTAAGGAAAATAGAAACGACCATACAAAAGTTATTAAATATGAAGACCAAAGTAAAATATATAAAACAGTAGAAGAAACATATATTGACAAGAACTATATTGACCGAAATGGTGACGGATATAGTTTTGCCAAAGTGCGTCTCCGTGCGTTAAGAAAGCCAGTAATTGGTGACAAGTTTTGTGCCTTACCGACTCAGCAAGTGCTAACAGATAAAGGATGGGTTGAAATTAAGGACATAGATATACAAGTGCATAAGGTAGCGACATTAGATGTAAATGGAAATATGTGTTACGAATATCCTACTGCGAAATATGAATATGATCATGATGATAAATTGTATTATTTCAAGAATAAACAACTTCATATCATTTGTACATTAAACCATAAATTATATGTCAAGAGAAAATCAGGTAAACAATTTGAATTAATTGAAGCACAAGACGTAATGGGAAAAATGGTCAGATTCAAGAAGACAATGAACAATGTGTATCCTGATGTAGAAAATATTCAATTAGGAGATGAACAATATAAAATGGATGATTGGCTGCAATTACTGGGAATGTTTATAGCAGATGGGTCATGTGATAAAATTAATAAATATATTTGTGTAACTGCGTTAAAAGAGAGAAAAATAGTATTTAACAAACGCTTTTTAGAAGCATTAAATATTGAATATAAATATGGTAAAGACGGTAATTTTATTATTAATAGTAGACCATATTCTGGAGTATATAATGCACTAACTATTTTGAGTGTGGGAGCATTAAATAAATATTTGCCTGAATATGTATGGAACTTATCTCAAAGGCAATCCAGAATTTTGTTAGAAGCTTTGTTACAGGGAGACGGTTCAAGTATGGTATACAAAGGCGAGTCATTCAATAGATATGGAACTATCAGCATGCAATTGGCAAATGATATTACACGATTAGCACTCCATTGTGGTTACTCAGGTATTGTAAAAGTATCAGAAGAGCCGACTGGTATTGCAAGAATTGGAAAAAGAAACTTAGGTTCCAGAGCTGGTCAAGAAGTTTCAATAACTCAACAACACACTTATTACAAAGTTAGCATTATTACAAAACAAAATGAACCATGGATAAATAAAAAAGTAAATGATTCAAATGAAGAAAAGTTAATTGATTATCAAGGAAAAGTTTACTGTATTGAAGTTCCGAGTTCTCATACATATTATATGAGGGAAGATGATCACAGTCCTGCATTAATAATTGGCAATAGCTCTCGACATGGGCAGAAAGGCACGGTAGGCAACATCATCCCCGAAGAAGACATGCCATTTACAAGCAACGGCACACGTCCCGATATCATTATTAATCCGCATGCGATTCCCTCTCGTATGACAATAGGGCAACTAAAGGAGACGCTTTTAGGAAAAGTGTTGGTTGAGCTTGGATTATTTGGAGACGGAACGAGTTTTGGAGAGTTGAATGTTAGTAGTATTTCAGAGAAGCTATTGGAATTAGGATATGAAGCACATGGCAACGAGATGATGTATAATGGTTTAACGGGACAACAAATAGAATGCAATGTATTTATGGGGCCGGTATTTTACCAGCGTCTTAAACATATGGTAAATGATAAGCAACATAGTCGTTCAATTGGTCCTATGGTGAACTTGACAAGACAACCGGCAGAAGGGCGTAGTAGAGATGGTGGATTACGGTTTGGTGAGATGGAGAAGGATGCGATGGTTTCACATGGAGCAGCGAAATTCACGAGAGGAAGAATGTATGATGCATCGGATAAATATTCGGTTCATGTTTGTAAAAATTGTGGTTTAGTAGCTTCATATAATAATGACATGCACATACACCATTGTAGAACATGTGATAATAGAACAGACTTTGCATATGTAGAGATACCGTATGCTTGTAAATTATTGTTCCAAGAGTTAATTACAATGAATGTTGCGCCACGATTGATTACAGAGAAATAAATAATAGGTAATAGTAAATAACAGGTAAATAACAGGTAATAACAGGTAATAACAGGTAATAACAGTAAATAAAAAGTAACATAATTATTTTTTATTTTAATTTACATAATGTTAATTAGTGATGCGAACTAATGACACTATATATGTAGTGAGCGCAAATAATACACCACCCCAAAGTGTATCCATAACTACCATAAACAATGACCAATTGGAAAATGTAGCTAAATTAGTGGTTTCATATACACCATAAATAATCAATCCTAAAAGAAATGCATCTTGTACGCTGCGTTTTGGTTTAATAATAAAATAGTTAATACCAAAAATAAGAAATATGTAGCATAATAAAACACCTAAAATATTCATTGTCATAGGTTTATTTTGAATTTTTTTAATTTGATTCGCAAAATATGATTTATTTAAATTTAAATAGAAAAAATCAATTGTAACAAAAACAATCGCACTTATAAGTAATGTAAAATCAAACATATATTATAGTAATATTATTTTTTATACTTTGTTATATACTTTGTTATATACTTTGTTATACATTGATTTGAGATTTAGAAATAATATTATTTTTTATTATTGTATAATATAAATGTCAAACAGTATTGGAACAGGATTTTCACCATCAGCAACAGGAAAATCTGGTTGGTCAACTGGTGGATTTGCTTATGGCCCCGGGCTAAGTACAAATATATACATATCAAATAATCCTGGCCTAAATCGCCCAAGTTTAGGAGGTGGATTAAGAGGTATTATGCCTCAACCGGTGGTTGACCATGATAATTCGCATGATTTTGCGAAAACCCGTTTTTTTTTAAGAGATGCGTGGAACACAAGCAGTTATTCAGGAAGCGCATATCCTAAACGCATTGTAGGACCTTTTAGAGCAGTAAACAATGCTGGAGATATTCTCAGCAGACAAAATTATTCATGTGGTGGCACGTGTCAAAGTTTCCAAAGTAGACCTGGATTGAGTGGGTTGAGACAACGATTTGGTTCTATTTCCAACGCATGCACGTCATCTGTTACATACAGTGCAAACCAAGTAAATCCCAATGTGCCTGCATCCGCATGTAATAGCAAATTTGTTTATGATAGTTCTGACTACATAAATTTTAAGAAGAAACAGGCAGTAAACAAGACATACAATGATAGATCATTTGGAGGTGATAATTATGCGGCGTCCCAATCGGCAATTAGAGCGATTAAGAGATACTAATTCCACCTTTTAAAAAGGTGGAGCCAAACTTCAACTTTTACAACCTTTAAAAAGGTGGAGCCAAACCTTCCACTTTTACAACCTTTAAAAAGGTGGAGCCAAACCTTCCACTTTTACAACCTTTGAAAAGGTGGAGCAAAACTTCTTTATATTTTAGAAAAGTGGAGCAAAACTTCTTTATAATAAAATAATATATTTTGCTCCACTTTTTTAAAAGTGGAATATATGGGCAAGTATGAATTATTAGCATCGGCTGCATTACTCTTAAATTTCTCTTCTTTTGGAACACTTTTATATAATGTTATTAAAACAAAAAATACATCCACGTTACCTTACGTATGGTTTTATACAAATATAGGAGCTCAAGTTTTAATGATTATATACGCAGTAATAAATGGAGCATATGGTATTTATATTCCAACAACAGTTTTATTAATAGGATTAATGTATATGTTATCTATAAAAATATATTATGAAAATGGTAAACAAGAGACAAATAAAGAATCACACAAATAAAAAGAATATTAAGCAAAACATGTAATTAAAGTTATTTTAAAAATTGAAACATATTATTTATTTAGATATAAAGGTATTTAAAGAAATAATAACATATAAATGGAGACTGCAACTCAAACACAAGTGAAGACAAATAAGCTTATTACATTAAAGGGTAAGCATAACAAAGGCAAACCGAATATTTTGATTGATTTCACCGAGACACTTTTTGGAACATCTGGAACATCTGGATCGCCTAATACAGAAGTTGAACCAACCTTAAATGTAGAAGAAACAAATTTAAAATTATATTGTCAGTTAAGAGAACCATATAGAAGTAGCGAATATATTCCGAATAACATGATTTCATACATTATATCGCATCATTTTAAATCAGCTGAATTACTGCATTCATTTAGTGAAAATCATTTATTATTTAGAATACAGATTTCCGATATATTAAATGGACAAATAGAAAATTGGGAATATAATAGACCACCTGATATGTCTCGTTGCCCTGATATAGCAAGATATATGTATAATTCTAAGAAACCAATTGATACCATGATTTATCTAACATACAAAAATATTCCAGACCATTTTGAAGTTTTAGATGGAATTCATAGAATAACTGCATTAAGACATCTTAAGGCAGAAAACTCAAAGACACTTGATTTGATATCATTCGGTGATTTTGGTTCAAATAATGATGCGGAATGGATTTACAAACAATATTTAATTGTGAATATTCGTTTCAATGCGTTTTTAGGAGATTTAATAGAGATATTCAAGACACTAAATAAAAGTCAAACTGTTCCAGACATTTACATAAGAGATGTTACAAAAGAGAAAAGAGACATAATAGAGGCTGTTGCAAATGAATGGCAAATCAAATACAAAAAACATTATTCATCCAGTTCAAATCCTATTATTGGCAACACAAATAGAAACAAATTTGTTGATTTATTAGACAAAATTTACGATAAATATAAAATATCAGAGACCAAAGTGCAACTATTTAGACAAGTATTAGAAGAAGCTAATACCAAATTAAGTCATAATATTCCTACGAAAGCGTCAATTGATACCCGAGTCAAATGTAAGGAAACTGGCTGCTATTTGTTCCTGTATAAAAATGATAAACTTGAGGAATTTATTTAATTAGTCAATTCGTTTGTTATATTGTTATATTAGATTATTAGATTATTAGTTTATAATTTGTTTAGTTTTTTTTATAAATAAGATATATTATATTATATTAAATGACAACTCCATATGGCGTATCTACATCAAATGGTTCCCAATCGTTTCAAGGATATGTAAATACACCTGTAACCGGTCCATTAACAACCAATAATTATCCTTTTTCTATGGCATATCATAGTTACGGAACATTAGCCGGACAGCGTCCAACGCCGCAACAATTTTATTCAGGACAAGAACCAGTTAATTCTGAAATGAATGTTAATGCAAGACGGCAATATATACGAGCTACTGATATAAGCGTTGAACAAAAGGCAAAAGAGGATGCTTTAGGTAAATTATCTACACCGGTAATGAAAGTATCTTATTCTTCGCAGAGACGCATACCAGTTTCGTCACATGTTAATTACATCGCTCCAATGGATTCGTCAAGTCGTTTGGATAGACTTAAAAGTATGACTGTTGGTAAATCCGCATACAAAGTTGGCCTACCTTTAGCTGCACCGATTTCAACCAAAAATTATTATCCAAGTGGTACTAAAAGTGCGTTACAGAGAGCAAGGTCTGCGGGTTCATGTGCTCCTAAAAAGAAGGGTTCAATATATAATTATAGTTTAACACAGCCAGGAATAAATGCTTTAGGAGCTTTGCCAAGAAGCACATATTAAACTTAAGTATTTATGGATATAAATATTTAATATTAAATATTTAATATTGATTATTGATTATAGTTTTTATATATATATTTTATATAAATGATGAACAAGTATTTAGTTGAGTTTTTAGGAACAATGCTCCTTGTTTTTATTATCTTTGCCACAGGTAATTATTTGGCTATTGGTGCTGCCTTAGCAGTTGCTGTGTTATTAGGCGGGGCTATTAGTGGCGGTGCATTTAATCCTGCTGTAGCTATTGCGTTAATGTATGCCGGTAAGTTACCTCGTTCTGATTTGATTCCTTATATGGTTGCTCAAATTGCGGGAGCCTTAGCTGGATTTGAAGCGTTTAGAATGATGATGAGTCGCCGTGGTTAAATATATTATTTAACAAATAATAAAAATTTATATTATTTCTCGCATAATAATATAAATGACTAAACTTCGTAACAGAAATAAAACTAAGAGACGTAATTGTGTAACTAAAAGACGTAGTCATAGACATAGAACAAGAAGCCAAAGAGGTGGCAATTTGTTGCATACTATATCATTGGGAAATTTTGGAACTCCTGACGTCCCCGTACCTGTTGCAGCTGGTTTACCCGACACGGAGCCAAAATCCTATTGGAGTAGTGCTATGGACTGGTTTAAAGGTCCTACAGAAGAAAATAATACTCAAATTACAGGTACAATTAAGAGTACAGTTGATAATTTGAATACTGAAGTAGGAAATGCTGCAACAAGAGCAAAAAATTTTATTGCAGAAGAAGCATCTGCAATAACCGAAAAGGTAAAAGAAACAGCAGGTTATGGTGATGAAACATTAAATGAAACACCCTCATATTCATCACCTCCTGGAACAACCGGTGGAAAATCCCGTAAACATGCAAAAAAACCAGTAGGTTATGGAAAGGACACATTAATTGGAACACCCCTGCCTACACCTTCTCCTTCACCTCCAACACCTCCTATAACCGATGGAAAATCCCGTAAACATAAACGTAAACATGCAAAAAAACCAGTAGGTTATGGAAAAGACACATTAATTGGATCACCCCTGCCTACACCTCCTCCTTCACCTCCAACACCTCCTATAACCGATGGAAAATCCCGTAAACATAAACATAAAGAGGGAGGAAATAATTTAGGACTATTATATTATGCAACCCCAGTAAATTCCGTATCAATGAAAGGCGGAAAAAGACATAAACATACTTGCTGTAAAGGTAAATGTAAAAGACATAAACACAGTGCGTCGTGTTTACATAAATAAGTTATTTATATTCAGGCACAAGTTGAAACTTGACCATTGCACGATATGCAATATAAACACCAAGGCAGCTAAGAGACGCTATATATGCTTGAGCAAATAAATCATCCGGAACTTTTGGCATAACACAAGCATAATTAGTTGGATTTAAATCCATATTTGAAAATGTTTCTCTGCATTGTTGTGTAGTTATAGGATTTGTTTTATTTGGAAATGAACATGGGTCTATTGATTTAATATCAATGAGAGAAACAAAGTACGTCTCGGATGATTTTTTATTATTTATATCAATTGTTTCCATTGTAATTTGTTGACAATCAGGAGTCGTGCCAGTTAAAAATGCATTCATTAGCGTCATAGGATTAAATGCATTTAGATTTCCCATTACACCTGGAATTAGTCCTTTAAATTCACTAAAATTTACACCCATTCCAGATGAAATAAATGGAATGTTTCCAGATGGAACATTGTTAATGTAAATATATCTTTCTGACTCTTTTTTTGTTTTAGTATCTATACATTTTCCATTCGTATTCAAAAAAAATTTGTTTCCTAAAGGTCGTCCTGTAGCAGATGCTTTACTTTTTCCTGAAACTAATATTTCCACATAAGAAACTAATCCATTGATATTTTTTCCCATTTGTTTTAAGCTACCCTTATCAGACATGCCAACCTCTTTTGGAGTCTTTATGTATTTATAATAGGGATAATCTGGTCCTAAGTATCCTGAATTTGTCATTATATATTTACATTATATAAATATATAAAAATATACGTTGTTAATTACCTTGTCATATCAAAATAAATAGTTTATTAAACTATTTCTTCTTCTTCATCAGTTTGACCAGTTACAGTAACCGGTTCCCCACCAGATAAATTAGTAACAAAACTGGCTTGTTGTTCAACCAAAGAATCTATTTGTACTTGCATTGAATTCATATTTTGTTGCATTGTATCTACTTTGGCATTAACACCATCTAATTTATCAATACGTCCCTTTAATACCTCAATATTTCCTGCATTCTGTTGCCCAAGTATTAAAGCATTGTTTGGGTCATTCATATTATATGGTTTATATGCATCATCAGATTTCTGAGTTTTTAATCCTTCTACAATATTAGGAGTTAATGCTAAAAATATTTGATATCCTATTAAACATGTAAAAAATACGATTAAACTGTAAATCAGAATCATTATTATATATATACTACTTTTATTTTCTTTTTATATTTTATAATGTCTTCAGCATTTTATCCTCAAGGTATGAAATCATGGAATAATACTTCACATCAAGGTGGATATAAAACATGGAAAGGTAAAGGAGTTTTTAGTAATCCAGTTGGTATAACTGCAACCCACGTTCGGCCACTTACAAATAACGATATGGGTAATATATTTCCAACTGGTTTTGGCTTACCAAGACCAATCAAACATTTTAGAAAAGGTACTGTTATTCCAGTGCATACAGATATTAGCAATTTAAATGCTACTCAAAAAAAACAAATAGATTATAATGTTAACCGAGCAGTAAAATCATCTATTGGTTCATCACTTGGTGGTGGAAATGGTGGAACAGGTTTAATTTCACAGTTAATTGATACTCCTGGTAGTTTTAGTATTAAAAATAATTCCAGCCCACTTGTAAATATTGATGCGGATTGTAAAAACTGTCAAGGAGTTGGACTCGTTTCGGATTGGCAACCCATTGTTAATCTAACTGAAAAACCACAATCCGATGTTACAAATCCATTGCTTTGTTGTAACCAACAGAGAAAGGCAAGACAACGAGTGTTGCCAACCAGTACAAATGTTAAAAAAAACTATTATCAAACAAATTACATGTATTTATACAATCGCTGTCAAACATTTGAACAGCGTGAATTCAATTTCGTCTCTGGGCAAATAGACCCAAGTATATTAAGTATTATAAAAAAATATCCGTTTGTAAATGAAAAACTATTAGAATATGCCAAGCCAGGAAGTCCATTATCATTAGTCAATTTATATGTGGCTCAATGTAATCCGAATGTTACCATTGAACAAGGCGTTGAAGTGGCATTCATCATCGCTATAACAAATTCAATGATACAAAAATCATTAATGACTCAACCACAATATGCATTGTTGCTTAAAAATAATCCGAGTTCTATACAACAGTTTGTCAACTTTTTAAAAACAAATTTACCAGCGGATAAGTCCGAATTAGCAATTGCTTACCTGTATGAAATTGCAAGTAATCCTTATAATGGCTCACTTCTTTCCGGACCAAGTAACACAAAAGGATGCAAACAAGTTTACTATAAACCAAATAATCCACAGTATGCAACTCAAGGAAGTGTTTCAAGTAGCACACGTATTTTAAAACTCAATGTGGATACAATAAGCACAAATGCGGCAAAAAATAGATTGCAAAATAACAAAGCAAAAACACCGGCGGCATGTAATCCGGCAACATATACTGGAAACCCATTTTTCTTTCAAGGACAGCATCAGAATAGCAAAATATGCTCCAAACGTTCCGCAGATATATCTAAGGATTTTGTTTCAGTATTTCAAAGAGCACAAGGAAATTATATTGGTGCGACACAGCCATAGTTAATAAATTAATAATAATCATAATAAATCATCTTTTTTCTTTGAATTTAAAAATATATTAATTTTATCAGTAAATTTATTATGAGGTAACTGATTTTTTTCGCACCATTGAACACATTTTTGTATATGATTTCGTTTTAATGTTTCCAGTTTTTCATCCTTATTTTTATTTTTAAAAATATTAATTATTTGGTCATACGATTCAAGCTGTTGTTGTCCAATAACTGCATTTGACTCTTCTATTTTATTTAAAAAATAATATGGAATTTCATTACTTAAAAATGAATGTATATTTTTGTCGCAAATTGTATCATTAGCTAATTTTAGTCTGAGTTGCTCTTCTATTTGAGATAATAAATTATTGTCAGTTATAGCACTATAATTTAGTTGTTTACAAATAATATAGCGTTCGCCTTTAGTAATGTTACTTATAGATGGTTTAATTAAATAAACCTTATCATATATAGCTGTAAAAATTAATAAAACGTCAATTATTATTTTATAAAAAATACTGTCTAATTTTATTATACTTGTGCCTCTGTTTGACTGATATTTTGTTATTATGTACAATACTAATAAAACATTTTTAATATATTGTCTCATGTCAGTATAATCTTCATCTTTAAATTCAAAAATAAACAAATCTATTTTTGTGGGGTTTACATCAATAACAAATTTATCACATAAATTTTGGTAATCAAAGTCTTCAAATAATATATTATCTTCATTATCTTCTCTCATCATATTCAATAAATAATTAGTAGATTTGTGATTAGGTGTTAAATGTGCTATATTAATTTTACTTTTTATAGTTGATTCAAAAATACTACATAACTGAAATATTTCCATTAATTCAAAAAATATATTAGATTCTGGTTTTACTTTACTTACGGATACTTGATACCCAGGAACATTCGTATGTATAAATTCAAAAGGGTTTACAATCTTATTTATATGGTCAATTGTCATGTTATTTGCAGCGTCTTCTAATTTTAATAAATTACTGTATACATCATTTAAATGAAAAATTAAACTATATGAAATGACTGGGTTTATTGGTTCGGGCTTTTCTAATAAAAAAAGTTTGATTTTAAAATTGTTTTTTGGTATTATATAATAATTCATTTACTATTTATTATTATATAATACATTCAAATATTTATATCTTTTTTAAGTTAATTTTATTATAATAACTATTATTACAAAACATCAAAATCTACATTCTTTTTCTTTCGTGTCGTGGTTGCTTTTTTCGCTGTAGTTGTCGGTTCTGCAGTTGCAGTTGCAGTTGCTTCTTGTATTATTAGTTTTTTCTTTGTTTGGCGTTGTTTTATTTTTTTGATATCTTCAACCGTTTTTTCAGTTTTTGATTCAGCTTCTGTTACTGGTTCTGCTTCTGCTGCCGCTTCTGCTACTACGACCGACTCAGTTATTACTGTAGTTCCTTCCATTGCTGCCGATTCAGCCTCTCGTTCTTCTAATGCTTCAGTCGCCTCTTGTAGCTGCAATGTTTTTCGCAATTTAACTGCTTTTAATTTTGGTATACTCTTTGCAACATTTTGTGCTGCCTTCGTCTGACGCTCTGTAAATTCATAGTCTTCTGGCAATTGTTCCAAAATCACCCTGGTTATTTTCTCTACATCATACGTAACAACTTTTTGATACACAAAGTAACGATTCAAAAACGAAATATTTTTTTCAAAATCATACATATTAGGTGCTTCTCCAAATTCTTTTGCTAACCTAGGATTGTATTTTATATCAGTCATCATTGTATTATATAGCTGAGCAAACATTCCACTTCCATCTGGTAAATGCATTTTCCTTGCTTCATCCAATGGAACTAACTTGAAACCGTATTTCTCCATTACTTCTGTAAAGAATTCATAATTAACCAAATATTCAGTTAATGTTTGATTAATAGAATCCTGATATACTGATATTTTGTAACCAAGTGAGCTGTCATTGTTATCAAATTTTTCATTATCATAATCTTTTATTAATGACCAGATTTTTTTATCATCCATATAAATTTCCATTCCTTGACCAGGAGGCTTATTTTTCAGTTTATTAAATATGGTTCTGCCATCATAACTTGTTCCAATAAAATATCCCCCCTGTTTGGTGCATTCAGCAACATTGCGAACAAAATTGTAAAATATGACTTTGTTTTCAAACATGTAATGCATTGCAAATTGACAAGACGATACATTGAAACCTTCAGAACCCTTTGCATATTGACGAGCTACAGCGGGACCCAAATGTTTATCTAATGGTTTTAACCCAAAAACCGATTGGATTATTGCACTTCCTTTATCTGTAAATGCCGCCTTACCGGAACGTATATTTTGGCTACTGTTTCCCCAAACAAATAACGCATGAGGCATAGTAGTAAAATCTTTTTTATATGTTAAATAACGAGAACAAGCTCCATTAATACGATTTTCAATATTATCTTTAGATATATCAATTCCAAACACAAATGATAAATTTGATGAAATCCATTTAGGAAAATCACCACCTTTTCCACAAGCATAATCAATTAATGTATTACCCCTTCTGGAAACCGTATTTATTAATAATTTTTTCACGAATAAATTATGAAAATCTCTTAGGCCCATGGTTCGCTTTTCACTCGTAACTCGGTTATAATAAACTTCATCTGATAAAATTTCAAGAGGAATACCTTCACCAGTTGTAATCATGCGTTCTGTTACCGGATTATGAATTGAATACCAGTTATCATTTGCTGTATTGTAGTCATTGCAACTAATTTTGCCATTTCTAAATTCTGCAGTTTTATCATTACGAACCCTTAAAGGGACCCACCTCCATGCCTCTTCTCTTGTAAAATCATATCTGAATTCAACAATAGTATTATCTTCAAACATATGATGTTCCTCTGTAAACATTTGAGGTGTTCCAGTCGGGTCGGTTTTTAACATTACGTTACAAATACCAGCCATAGGATTTGCGGGGTCAGATGGATAAAACTTCTTAGGTTTATAAGTGTCTTCATTTTCGCCATATTTATCCTTTGATGCTGATTCGGGAATATTATCATCCAATAAATCCTGACACGGATTTATATATCCATGTCGTTTCTCATCAAAACCAACCCTTAGGTCAATTACCTTATATTGATTAAATTGAGTGGATTGTTGCATGTTGATTCCATTTTCAAAAATAGCTTTTACTATGTCGTTATTATCGGGACCTTTTTGAGTTGTAACCAGAAAATCAATTGTGTTGTATTCCGATGGTTTCCATTTAAACAAATATTCCCATGTATATTTTTTTAGTGGACCCGATTCTAAATATTTAGCACCTCCAGCACCAAATAATGTAGGAGTAAATATTAATCCATCCGTATTATACTCAAACAATCCATCGTTTACTCTTTGCATAATAAATTTACAAGCACCGAAAATATCATAATCTATATTTTTTTCATCATCAGCTGCTGCTGCTCCTCTTTCTTCTTCTCTTCCTTTAACTACTTCCTCTCCTCTTCTCCTTCCTTTTTCTCTTTTTAATGACTCATCGTCGTCATGTTCTAAAAATAGCGGATAGAAATTTTTGGTTACAAACGTCATAGGACTTTTTAATTTGGCTGATTTAAACTGTTCGTCAATTTTGCTGATACTTTTACTTTTGTCTTCATCCTTATCATACCTTGGAGATACAATTGAAACTGCTTTTAATATTCTTATAATATCTTTTAATATAGGCAAACGGCATCCATCCCTAAACATTTTTTCATCTCTTGTAGGAACCTGTATAAATGGACGTTCTCGTATACTTACACCTGATGCAACATATATGTCAAATGCCGCAAATGTATTGATAAATGTCCCGAGTTTATTATGCAAAATTAATTCTCCATCAATTAATGTATTGAAACAACGTTCCTCTTCTGTTTTTGCTCCTGTAAATATGACATCCATATTGGTATTAATTAAATATATTTTTCCTGAATTGCTAATATACATTAAATGACGGTCGCCGTCTGCTTTATCTGTAACACAATATGAATATGGTGCGGTTATATTTGGTATGTTCATATCAGGATTAACAGGAGCAATATGTTTGATTTGAAGGGTTCTTGCGCTTGGGCCAATAAAATCACTGGAATAAACACGATGTTTCGGTTCATAATCTATTTTCTGTTTTCTGGCTTCAGGTTCATGAATTAAACGCATATAATCATTTAAAACGTTTTTTTGTTCTACATAAGATATGGGATAATTTGTTTTTTGTAATGCAGACAATATAATTTTTGTAATGTTTTCTGTCGCAGCCATTAAGGCTTCTGGTGTTGTAAACATTTGTTTGGCTTGTGATGTAATAACTTCAATTTCAATTTCATAGGTTTCTGGATTTTGAAATACATTTGATTCTGCCATATTGTATGTTTTTAGTAGTTGTCCACGTCTATCCTTAGTTGAAGACCTGACAATACTTAAATCAATGCGAAATGGTAAACCAGCTGCTACATAAGAGACCCGATTAATATATCTAAATTGTTTTTTTGATTTGTCCCAATTAGTAATTAAATCTTGTCCAATCTTGCTATTTTTACCGATACTTTCTTCATTTTTATACGTAACCCTGAAATTAAAATCATTAAAATCCGCACTTTTAACAGGTGAACTATCTATAAATACGTCTTGTTTTTTCATAATTTTGATAAATTCGCTTGAGTATTTATTTAATAAACTGGAAATATTATTTGTTTTACAGTATTCCTGTATTACATTCATTTCATTTATTTCAACCCGAAACCTATCAAACTCGTATGAACTTTTATATTCACCCGTTTTCATATCCAAGAATTCTGGTTGAATTTTTAACGAATATTTGCCATTGGTAGAATCCGCTGCAAAATTTAATGATGCTAATCGTTTTACTACATTATCATAGTCTATTTTTGTTATTTGTCTAACTCCTCTTGTTCCAAATTTTACTTCCATTTCAAGTTCATTATACTTACCTCGTAGTGATTCCAACAATAACTTAGAAATATATAACAACTGTTGCTTAGGATTAACCGGTTCATATGCCTTATTTCTTTGTCTCGGATTATGTCCATCTCTTGGTTTGTCATCATTTAACATATTTTTATATTTCATTTTAGTTGTATCAGTTTCTTTTAAAATAGGTTTTGACATTGTATTATATATATATTCATAGACATATTTTTATATTGTTATTCAATTTTTTTTATATATTCGTTAAAAATGTAAAACCAGCAGTTCATAAATGTCTTTTTTTGATAATTTTTTATTAATTGTTTTTGAATTTGTGTGAATATTTAATTTTTTACATAAATCTAACAATTCATCTACCTTGTAATAGGACATTGATTTTACACCACCATCAAAATCAGTCATTTTATAATATGTATCCCTATATACTTGAATTGCTTCACTTGTTGCGTCTAATTCAATATAATGTTCATGAGTTACACTATTTCTATGCACAATATGTATTTTTACATCATCTGTCATTATAGTTTCATATATTTTACGTTTATCAACTAATATAATATTAATCTTTTCAAGAACGCATAATGCAAAAAATGTTTTGATTGATATTATTTCACTATTTGCTAAATCATCTTCTAAAAATGTTAACGGTTTTATTTTATGCATTTTTATAATATCCTTGTTTTTTCTTATCATGTCAATGTATTTAAACTTTTCTTGTTTTTCTACTACAAAGTGTTGGTTGCCGATTTCCATTTCATATTTGGAAATACCATTTTTTAGAATATAAAAACACCAAAATAATGAATCTTTTTGTCTGGGCTTATAATGCAGTTCACGATTTAATTGTATAGGTTTTTGTTTGTAATTCGGTACGATCTGGGTTCCTTTTATTCCTTGACCCTTAGTTTCAAGTTTACATTTATCTGGTTGTTTGTTTTGATTGTTATGCGAATCAATGTTATGTTTAGTAAACTGTAATATATTTTTATTATCAAGCATATAATCTTTTAAATCGTTTAAAATATTATAATCTGTGTTTACCGGTTGAATATAAATAGAAACATTACTGTTATTGCTAATCTTGTTCTGATAATGTTTGTTGCTATTATTGCCTTTGTTCTGATAATGATTACCGACTGTCTTTTGCATATTTATTATTTATATTATTTTCAGTATTATCTTTATTATCTTTTACAAAATATGTATTTTTATAGCTCTCCTTTTGTTTCTCAATATTATATAGTTCTATTTCCTGTGTATTTACATAATTAATATAAATTAATAGTTCATTTAATATATTTGATTTTAAATCACTCATATTAATGTGAATTCCATATTTGTTCTCATTAATAGTAACATTTTTATGTCTTGTTAATATTCGTAATACTTCAATTTGATTAAACTTTGACATACCTTCAATCGTTTCTCTAATTCCATTCAGTTTATTAAAATCAAATGATTCGTTATCTGACTCCAAGTCTAACTCTAACTCTAATTCTTTTTCAAAATAAGTTATATCTGGCTTTATTTTATTTTCAAAATTACCTTCAGTTTCTAATTCCATTCAATTATATTATATTAAATTAAATATATCATTACTTTTAATACAAAATAAACTTAAATATTTAACATTTAATGCATACAAAAATAACAATAAAAATAAAAAAATATACCTTTCTTTTTATTTTTATCACTTAAATATTTACATGATATAAGCTATTAAAACTCCAAACGTGGTTTACTTGATTGTTGTGGCTGTTTATGAGGAGGCACGATTTCAGCAATAATTGAAATGTATTTATCATTTAATTCAAAACGTTGAGCAATAACTCTTGCTACAAATTTGTTATTTTCCTCAATAGAATTAAATATTTCGCTGTCATAATAGTGGTCTCGGGCGATAAATAATACAAATGGCGACTGCTGCTCTTCTGAACTCTCTGCACGAATACCTGCCTTTGTTATATTCTTTGCGACACAATTAATCAACATACCTGAAACAGGATAACAAACTTCACACTTAATAATAACGTCAAATATAACATTTTCACCCTTAATAACTCCACTTGAATATGTAATGATTTTAACTGAGCCACGTTTTACATATCCTTCTACAATACATTTTCCCTCAATCATTGCTGAAATTGTCTCTTCAATTGTTTTATGTAAATTTTTTCCAATTGAATTGATAGGAATTACTACATTTTTTGTTATTTGTGCATCACAATATACAGTTTTGATTTCTCGTTGTTTATATTTGGAAGACCTATTTTGTTGTTGTTGTCTATTTGGTTTAAAAGTAGTTTCAGTATTCATGTTATAATTATTATACATATTTAATATTTAAATTTTTTTCAATTTTATTTAATATATTATTTCTCTCAGTTTTATATTCTCTTTATTTTTTATCGGGTTTTTCTTTTTTTTCAAATTCATTAATAATCGCTGTTTCCGTATCTAAAAACCATATAGCACCATCTGTTTGTTTACTCATTCTCTCTTTATTTCTTAATGTAAACTCTTGTCTCACACATAATTCAAACGCACCATCCTTTGTCTGTTTACTCGCATATTTTTCAGCACCTTCTATTTCATTTAATATTTCAATTACACTTTCTTTGCCTGATTGGTCACAGCGAAACCCGCTGCTTCTATTGTTTGTAGTATCTTTAACCTTATATACCATATATTTTCTATTAGTTTCAAATCCAACAAATCCTACATATTTGTGTAATGAGTGCTGAAGTCTATATTTTTGTAATATAGGTTCTTGTAATTTTAGTTTATCCTCCGGTTCAGCTGGAATCCATGTTGTTCCATTTAATACAAAAATATTTAAATTATCTACTCTTGATGGACCATCAAATATTACAATTCCGGTTATATTTTTTACAACTACAAGTTTAGTCATCAAATATATTTTCACTCTTGGTATAAAACGTTTAAAAATTTGATCACCTGGAAACATCATTTCTATTTTACGAGTTGAATATAAATAATTTAACACATCAATCTTTTCATTCATCATCAACGAATCAACGATATGTTCAATTAAAAATGTCTCTAAAACTTCTAATGCAATATCTTCTTCTTTCATTTTTCTAATAACAATACCGCAATGTTGATACCAATTTTTGTTTCCTCTTTCAACGCTTGAAGAATTTAACGCCAGTTTGTAATTTTCAAACATTAAAGCTATTGTAGCATTTCCTATTACACCTTCAGCCGGAATATCAGGTACAGTGTCATCTACCAATCTATGTGTTTCCTTATCTAAAGCCGGTTTTAAAATATCGGTTTTAATTTCAAATTTTATTTTATCATGTTTAAAATCTAATGGCACCGACCTGTCAAATACTGATATGCCTTCATAATTCAGTTCGCTTGGTTGAAATAAATAATAATCTCCTATATTAACTAAATAACCTGTTCTACCATATTTATCAGTTATATATTCTGTATTATCATTTATCATTTGACTTAACGCCGAATATATTTGCACGATGGGATATGGTTTTGGAATATTGATTAATTGTATTAAATCACGCTTTTTATAAAAAAAGCGCATTCTCATTAATGTTTTAACCTTTTGTATAATTTTATCTGAATTCACCAGCATAAATGTTTCACTGTATGTATCATAATTTAATAATGTTTCGTCTATTTCAGTATCAGGCAAACATTTGTATTCACATGTATCCATATAATCACATGTAGCTGAATTTGGCAAATCTCCTATTTCAAAATTGTCAAGTTCATTATGCATAGACATTATTTGTTTTACATTCAAATTTTCTCTAACTTGATTAAAATTTTCTGGTGTAAATTGAGTTTGGTCGTGATTAATGAGACAATCTACCGAACTTTCTTTTAATAATCTGGTTACTTTTCCTATTTTAACTGCCTTTATTTCCGAAATGCGATATACATATAAATCAGCAGCTTCTTCTAAAGCATTTGTCAACATTGTTCCGTATAAAAATATTTGCACATTACGCTTTTCAAATGGTAAATCCTTGTGACTAAAATTACGAACACCTCTGCCTATAATTTGTTCAATACGATTTACATTATACCATGGTTCTAAAATATGAATTTGTCTTATCGCTTTAAAATCTAACCCTTCAGAACCTGCTTGGGAAATTAAAACCACTTTTATCCGTTGTCCATTTATATTATCGTCATTTGTTATACCTTTCATTTCATAATCATTATTTGGTGAAATACGTGGATCGCCTGTTATCATTGAATATGCAGCAGGTTTAAAATCTTTTCTATTTGCTGGTGGTTTCATTGTTCTTACATCTGTTATAGGAGTTTGAGGAGTTTTAAATAATGATTTTGTATTTTTACCAAATCTTGTAAACCCCATTGATTCTAATGCCAAAGCCATTGGGATTAATCCTGCATCTAAGTAGGCCGAATATATTAAAATAATACCATCTGAAACCTGGTCTGACTCGGAATTATAAATACATTCACATATATGTTTTATTTTTGCACTGTATTTACCAATCTCATTTGGATTAAACATGTGTGGCACATTTTTTCTATATTCAAAGTCTCCTTTTATAGCCGGTGTTTTTTCATCGGTATACTCCATAATACGGCGTAATCCTTCACTTCCGGTCAATTCCTTCGGATTCACATATAATTTTTGTCTGGGAGTTGGGGATGGTTGTCCGCCTTTATTTAAACTTGCCTCTAATGTTGTTGCTGGCATTTCATTCTTTTCACTGGGCAAAAAAGAAACTGTTTTACCTTCAATAATGTGTTCTGTTTCTTTTCCTTTTACTCTTTTTTTAGTTGAAGATGCAATAACTGGTTTTTGTACAATAGATTTACTAAATGTTGTCTTTGTTAGTTGTTTGCCTTTCTTTTCTTTTACATCAATGGGAGCTACAGTAGAATCTTCTTTTATAAAAGGAAGAGGAAGAGCTACAGTAGAACTTTCGTTTAGACCAGGTTTATTAGAACTAATTTTACTCGTATCTATTTCAACAAGTTGGTCAATTAGATGCATATCACCATCTAAACCTTCTGTTACGGCTGGTTCAGACTCTAATTCAGAATTTGCGGTTGCACTTGCACTTGCACTTGCTCTAATATCAGATTTAATACTATGTTCTAATTTAGGACCATTAGTAATTACATCATCAATTTCAGCAACAACATCAACATCACCTTCTTTTTGCATAGGAGACAAGTCTACTAAATCGGCTTCATACTCTTCATCAAACTCAACATTATCTATATCTGCGGTCAGAGATTCCAAAAGTCCTGGTTCTAAAGGATACACTATATTTAAGGCACCCAATGGAACTTGTAAATCTATGTAACCAAATGATTGTTGACCTTTGAAACTGGGAGTTTTTCTAATCTTACCCGTCTTTGTTTGTTTTGTCCCTTCTTGTCTTGCCATTAAACGGTCAATAATATATTTATATCCTAACTCTTGATATTGACCTATTGCAGTTAAACATATGCTAAGTTTTTCAATCTTTCTGTCATCCGGAATTTTTTTACCGTTTATTTGGTATTGAGGATATTCTTCTTTACTTTTAAATGTTAAATTAGGTGCAAATTTATTCGGATATACTCTAAATGGAAATGTATATGGATTCTCACCTCTCACATAAGAGATATACCCTGTAGCCTTGCGAATCAATATATCTCTTCCAGAAATGCCATTTACTGCTTCTTTAAAATTTCCATCTTTATCAAAAATATCAGAAACACTGATAATACCTCTCTTATCATTCATGTTCATCAAATTCAATAACCATACTATTTCTTTATAATTATTAAACATTGGCGTAGCCGATAAAAGTAATAAACGTAAATTTTTTGCCACACTAACTAAATACATTAAATTTTTTGCCACCGTTTTATTTTCATTATCATCTGAAATTCTAATATTATGAACTTCATCAATAACTATTAAATTGTCGTTATATTCATTTTGTAAATTGCGTATTTTTGCTTCAGTGCTTAATTCAGGGTTACCTGATTTTCTAACAATATCATTTGAAAATTGCAAATATCCTACAAAATAATAAGACATGTTTATTAATGATTTCACTTGTTGTATGACTTTCTCTCTTGATAGTCCTCTCATACCAGTAGGATTAATTTCTTTTAATAATTTATTTCCAAGACATCCTTTTGTTGTCCAAATTCCATCAACTTCTTTCAGTTTACGTTCATCAAACAATTGTAATTTAAAATTATCCTGAACATTTGGACTGGCCACAATAATTATTTGTTTAGAAATACCCATCTGTTTTAAATAGTCTCGCATTTCTTCGCAAACCCCTATGGCACTGCATGTTTTTCCTGAGCCTAATCCGTGAAACAATAACAAACTATTATATGGCGTCTGAAATGACATGAAATTTCTTACAAAAGCTTGTTGTGGCAATAATTCATATTCTGCTTTACTAAGTATTTCAGCATAATCTTTTACACTGTATATTGTTCCGTCATATTTGGTATCGTTAAATTCCTTTTTTAATGCAATTTTCATATTAAAATTAGGGTCATCCAAATGAGGATATAAGAGAATATCATCTTTGGATTCAGCAGCTAAATTAGTTCTATTTTCTTCTTCTGATTTTAATAACTCTCTATTATGCGAGCATTTTTTGTCATAAATATTATCTATATTATCACACACTTCTTGTAAACTATCTTTTTTTTTGCTCTTTTTATCTATATCTTTATCTTTATTCTTTTTAATATCAATACTCATTTTATATATTACTTATATATAATCAATATAAACTATATTCTTGTAATACTTTATTAATATTTATTATTAATTGTTTTTTTTCTAAATTATAGGGTCTAATTGATTCCAAACACTCTTCTAATGTTTTCCACTCTATTTTACTTACTTCTGTTTTTTGAAAATTGTATAAAGAATTTGAATTTATATTTGTATTTATATTTATATTTGTATTTGTATTTGTATTTGTAGCACATGCTAAAAAATACTTATGTTTATATGATTTATGATTAGAACCAATAAATATTTCCTCAAAAGGCATTAAATTTTCTACTACTTTGATTTGTTTCTTACTTAATCCAGTTTCTTCTTCAAATTCTCTTAATGCACAATCTAAATCTTTCTCTTGATAATTTCTTCTGCCTTTTGGAAATTCCCATTCAGTTTCTTTCCATGCGGTAGTGCTATTGTTTATTAATGTTTCTAAAGAAACTATTTCGTTTTTTTGTATATCTATATCTGATTCACCAACTTCTATGCAAGGATATAAAAATTGATTTGAATCAGCATCTTCATTATTTGATTTTATAACAATACCTGTTTTCAAAGCATCAAACTTTTTTTGTGATAACATTTCTTCGCTTTTGTATTGACTACTGATATGTGTATCACCCCACATTTGTTTCCATAACGTTCCAAAATGATTCGTTTTTATCATTTCTTTCTCAAATACTGACATTTCATTAAATATGATTCGTAAATGTTCCACATTGTGCTGTATATATTTACCTCTTAAAAAATCAATATATCCAAAACTGTCTTTTCGTCTTATCATTAAATATTGAATACCTTTATCGCTTGTTCTAAATAAAATAATTCCATAGCTTGTAATTGGCAATTTACATTGATGAAATAAATGACCTTGTTTGCCACAATTGTTACAAATATTATTTTTATTCATCGTATTTGTCGGATTCATTTGATTCATTGTATTCATTGTATTATATGTTTAAACATTATTGTTTTTATATTGTTTTACTGTAAATGCCTGCATTAGACCCAAAAATATGGGGACCAAAATATTGGTTTTTTCTGCATACAGTCGCTATGACATACCCTCATAGACCAAATGATGTGTCTAAAAGAAAATATTATGAATTAGTGCAAAATATGCCTTTATTTATCCCGGTTGAATCAATTGGTAATGAATTTAGCAAAATGTTGGAATTATATCCTGTAACAGCTTATTTGGATTCAAAAGAGTCTTTTATCAGATGGATGCATTTTATTCATAATAAAATAAATGAAAAACTTGAAAAACCCAAAATTTCCATTGATGACTTTTATATAAATTATTATGAAGAATATAAACCTAAGGATATACAAATTAAAGAATATCATAGATGGAGAGAGAAAATAATTTATATATTTGTTATTTTTGGAGCAACTGGATTAATCATGTATTTGCATAATAAATAATATTGTAATATATAAATATGAGAACTATTAAACATAATAGACATAAACACAGAAATTTAAAAAATAAAAATAAAAAACATGTTAATACATTGAAACAATGGAAAATGAAAGGTGGTGGTACTGGTACTGTTAATCCTGATACTTATACTGGTACTCCTGGTACTTATACTGGTACTCCTGGTACTTATACTGGTACTCCTGCTCTTTCAGGTACTGGTACTGGTCTTTTTGGTACTGGTACTGGTGCTCTTGCTACTTCTACTGCTGCTCCTGCTGCTTCTCCTGCTGCTCCTACTGCTGATCCTACTGATTCTACTATAGCTCCTCCTGATTCTACTGTAGATCTTCCTGATTTTACTGTAGATCCTGCTCTTTCAGGTACTGGTACTGGTCTTTCAGGTACTGGTACTGGTCTTTCAGGTACTGGTACTGGTCTTTCAGGTACTGGTACTGGTCTTTCAGGTACTGGTACTGGTCTTTTTGGTACTGGTACTGGTCTTTCAGGTACTGGTACTGGTCTTTCAGGTACTGGTACTGGTCTTTCAGGTACTGGTACTGGTCTTTTTGGTACTGGTACTGGTGCTCCTGCTGCTTTTGACGCTACTGTTCCTCCTGCTACTGGTTTTGGTGCTAATGCTACTGGTTTTGGTGCTAATGCTACTGGTTTTGGTGCTAATGCTACTGGGTTTGGTGCTAATGCTACTGGTTTTGGTGCTAATGCTACTGGGTTTGGTGCTAATGCTACTGGGTTTGGTGCTAATGCTACTGGTTTTGGTGCTAATGCTACTGGTTTTGGTGCTAATGCTTCTGGTCCTCCTGCTCCTTTTCCTCCTGCTCCTGATTCAGATAATTCAACCGAAGTTACTTTAAAAATAGATAAAGTTACACTACAAGAAATAGTAAATAATAATTTCAAAAATATAGCAAATTATATGATGTTATATGAATCAATAATAAAAAAGATACATGAAGCTGATAATAACACAAACATAGATAAATTAACTGATATTATAAATAAAATAAAAGATAACCCGATTATTAAATCACAAACAGCCGAAATTAGTGATGAAGCTATACAAATGTCAAATATTACAGCATATTTACTTGCTGCAGGATTTTTATCTGGAGTAGTATTAGGCGGTGGAAAAAATAAATCACTTAAATTTAAACATATGAGAAAGAATAAATCTATTAAATTACGTTCCAATAAAAAAGGTGGTTTCAACATTGATGGAGACGATATAGAAATATTAAAAAAAATGGCGTTAAATATTATCAAGGATATTATAATTAAACTTAAAGAAATAATTAAAATAAATACAAAAATAAAACCTCATAACTCTAGAGAAGTAACAGAAATAACAGAAGCTATAGATTTATTTAAAGAATTATTTAAAACTACACAAAAGGTATTAAAAGTAGAAACAAGTGAAGATCCGGATACATTTAAAGATCCAAATAGTTTTTTTAAAGATGATACAAACGCTACTTAAAAATATAAAATGACCCAAATAACTCATATTATAATAAAATATTCGCTATTATTATAATAAATAATGAAAACAATGAAAACAATGAAAGGCGGTGATATATTAGCATCCGGTGGGTTCGGATGTGTATTTAAAACGGCACTAAAATGCAAAAATTCTATAAGTAATGGAGCCAATATGGTATCAAAATTAATGACAGCTAAACATGCAACAGACGAATACAATCAAATACAAGCATTTAAAAAAGTATTGGCCCATATTCCTAACTACAAAAAATATTTCTTAGTAGATGATTTCTCTCTTTGTCAACCGGAAGAATTAGAGACAGAAGATTTACAATTATTTGATAAAAAATGTAAAGCATTGGTAAAAAAGAAATTTACAAGAACAAATATAAACCAATCATTAGACAAAGTTTTGGCAATAAATATGCCAGATGGAGGGATAGATATAAAGAGATTCTTAAAAAGAATCAGAGAACAGCATAAAAAAACAAATAATAATCAAAATAATAATAATCAAATAAATACTTCATATACACAGTTAAATAATTCATTAATAGACCTGCTAATTAATGGTATAATACCTATGAATAAATTAAATTTGTATCATTGTGATGTAAAAAATGGGAATATATTGGTTAAAGAAAATAATGGATTAGAATGTAGATTAATAGATTGGGGGTTATCAGTGTATCATACGAATAACAACGGCATCCCTCACAGACTATATAGAAGACCATTTCAATACAATGTCCCATTTTCAGTCATATTATTTAATAAAGAATTTACAAAACGATATGCTGAATTTATGATAACATTAGATAAAGAGAATAAGAAATTAGATATGATTTATCTTAAAGAATTTGTAACTAATTATATATTTGCTTGGAATAAAATAAGAGGTATAGGGCATTTAAAAATAATTAATTCTATTATACAAAAGTTGACACGACATGATTTAACTGAAATAAAAAAGGAAAAAATTAAAAAACATGTAATGGAATATAATTTTACATATGGATATATTGTAGACTATATTTCATCCATTTTATTAAAATTTACGGTAGATGGCGAGTTTAAATTATTGAATTATTTTAATACTGTTTTTTTGAAAACAATAGATATTTGGGGGCTTGTAATGAATTACTTGATATTTTTAAATGATTTTGGTGATTATGATGAATTGAATCAATCCCAAATAGAATTTATAGACAAAATTAAATATATTGTCATGCATTATTTATTTGAATCGCCAACTGAAGTAATAGATGTAAATCAGTTAGTAAAAGAATTACAAGGGTTAAATAACATTATTATGCAGTTTTTTGTAAACACAAATTTAGGTAAAGGTATTACTAAGAGTATCGCTAAGAGTAAAAAAAATAGGCGGTATACCAAATGTAAAAAGGTGTGCCAAAATAAAACAAGAAATAAAAGGAATAAAAAATATAATTAAAATATACTTAAATTTTTACTTATCATCTACACTATTTATAAATCATTTACTCTGGTTAAAATACCATTATTATAATCTAAATTATAATATTATGGAAGACAATATACCTCTTTTAATTTCATATGAAAATGATTTATCTAATAATCTTAATTCACAATTATTTAAAAAGACTTTAGAAAAATATAATTGGAATTTTAAATTTATTGGAGAAGGAGAAAAATGGTTAGGATTTAAAAATAAAATTGTATCATATTATACATTTTTACAAAGTCTTTCTGAAAATAAACTTGTTATTTTAACTGACGCAAGAGATGTATTTTGTTTAAGAGATTCTCAATTATTTCTAGAACAAATACAAGATATAGTTGATAAAAAAATTATTATAAGTGCCGAATGTTTTTTGATACGTCATATGGATTGGAGTGATGAAGAAATATTAAATGCAAAATCTAAAGACCCTAATTTTTTTTGGCAAGGAATTCCACTAAATAACTATTGGTCACATCATAACAAAACAAATGATTTACCAATAAGAAAATATGTTAATTCTGGTCTAATAATAGGTAGAGTAAAAAATTTAATTAAAGCTTTTAAATGGGTTTTAGATAACAATTATAATGATGATCAATTAGGTTTTGCTAACTATACAAATACTTATCCAGAATTAGTACATTTAGACTATGAAGCACGTATTTTACATACATCAACTGGTTTTGTTAATGGTTCTTTATATAACTATTCGGTTCAAAGTAAAGATATACCTACATTTGCAGAATTATTTGGTTTGTCAAGTTATTTTCTACATATTTCAGGTATAAATGGTTCAAAAGGTCAACTAAAAATATATAATTTAATATCTATCATATTAAAATATGATATAAATGGTAATGACATGTTTTCTCTATATGATATTAAAACTAAAAATTCTTATGGTAACTTTTTTGTAACAAATAAGCAGATAACAAAATAATAATAGACAAAAAATACAGCATATATGCAGATAAATAAAAAGTAAAAATATAATTAAACTTTTACTTTATTATCATCTACATTATCTATAAACCATTTTACGGTATCCAAAATGCCATTATTAATATCTGTAAATTTATAGTTTGGACAAAAATCTGTTAATTTTTGTGTGGATACCGTTTTTTTATATTGACCATCACTATAATTAGTATCAAAACGCAAACGGTCTTCATAATTAAAACATTTTGCAATATTTGTAGCAACATCTTTAATACTTATTTCCTGATTTTCAGGAACAGATAATATAATATTATCTCCATTGAATTTTTCTAAAACCAACATTATTAACTCTGCTAAATCAGTTGATAATATAAATTGACGCATAGGGCTTCCAGTCCCTCTCACAATAAAATCTTCATTATGTTTTTTAGCCAAATAGCATTTATGGATTAATGATGGTAATACATGTCCATTTTCAAGGTTAAAATTATCATGTGGTCCATAAATGTTAGTTGGTATAATACATATAAAATTGTCTCCATAATTTTCTCTGTATGCACGACAATGAATTTCAAGCATTCGTTTTGCATATGCATATGCATCATTTGAAGAATGCGGTTGTCCATTATGAAGCATAGTTTCGTCAATTGGGTATTGAACTATATCTGGAAAAATACAGGTAGATAAACATGCTATTAATTTTTTTACGTTATAATCGTGACAACATTTAACAACATTAAAATTAATCATTAGGTTAGTTTCAAGCATTTCAACCTTGTTATTCATATTTTTATAAAGTCCGCCTACATTAGCCGCTAAATGTATAACATATTCAGGTTTATAATCTTTGAACATTTGTTGAGTATCTGTAAAATTATATAGGTTATAGTCTTTTGAAGATACAAATATAAATTCATAATCTTGAATATATTTTTCTTGAAACATTTTTATTGCATTACCAACAAGACCAGAACCGCCTGTAACTAATAATTTAGGTTTAGTTATATTATTTAGTTTATTTGATTCATCCATAATATATTCACAAATATTATTTTGTGTAATAAAATACGAGAAGAAAAGGAAAAGGAAAAGAAAAATATAATTGAATATAATATGAAGCTGGAGTTAGTTATATTAGCAATCACTGTATTTTTATTATATAACTTGTATAATGATGGAAAATATAGTAAGATATTTTTCACATATAAAAAATACTATCAAATGGCAATAATAGTAATTGTTGCAGTTTCATTTTATTTAATGATAAAACGGAATCCAGCTCAAAGCAAAAATATGTTATTGTATACAAATAACATGGTAAAATATTTGCCAATAGACAAGTCATCTATGGATATGATAACCCCAATATTTGATTTTACGTCAAAAGGTGTTAATAGCGGACACAGTTTTATGGATGAATGTAACCGAGGAATGAATCCAGGATTAGAATATAATCCAGTATTAGCGTCGCAACAGCAACGTAATTTATTATCAGGAAATAAGGCGACTAAACGGTCTGTAAGTGAAACAAAGAAGAAATATGTAGCATCAATTCAAGATTGGAAATGTGGTCAATGTAATAAAAAGTTGTCTCATACATTTGAAGTAGATCATAAAATCAGATTAGATCATGGTGGTAGTAATGATGCAACAAATTTGGTAGCACTTTGTAGAGAATGTCATGGAGAGAAAACCGCAATGGAAAATATGTAACGTATAAAGAACAAAAGAACAAAAGAACAAAAGAACAAAAGAACAAAAGAACAATAAAAGAATGAAATAAATTTATATCATTATATAATAGATATTATATATAATGATAAGTGAAAATATAGACAACCTAAAACAAGGGGTTAAAAATTATATGAATAACGTAGAATCTGTTTCAGGATATAATGCATTATTGGGAATAACAACATTGTTTTTTATATTATGCTCAGTCTTGGTTTTATACAATCCCAAAGGTTTTAATGAAAGTTTAGGTTATGGTTTATTCATAACATTAATAATGTTTATAATTATTATTGTATTATTAAGAAAATATAAGCTTGACGAAGTTAATCAAAATTTGCTGAGTGGTGCAACAGCATTAGATAAAATTAAAAATATATTTAATGCATTTGGGGCATTTGAAACAATCGGAGCTTCAATAGTAATAATTTCATTATTTATAGGTCTATTAGCATCATTAGGTTTATTTGAAAAACATATTCCTGCCAATAATAAAGCAGCATTATTCAATTACTTTATAATTATAGTAATGGCAGGATTATCGTATTACTTTTTTACAAATGCAAGAGCGAAAGATGCAGTAAACATTCCTCAAGGATTAGAATTATTTTACAATGAGAAAATGAAATATACAATAATATTTATTTTATTTTTAGTATTTGTTATTGGTTTATATTTATTGAATCCTTATGAAATAATGAGTAAATATGGCGGTGCGTCGGTATTTTTTCTCTTGTTCATAGGCATTATAATATTTGCAATGATACTTGTAAATAATTATTTTTTTATGAATCCGCAAAATGCAGCATTTTATAAAGATGCTCCTGGACTCGCCTCATTTTTTAAAATAGGTTACATATTAGGTGCAATATTTATTTCGGGATTATTTTTATGGGGACTATTATCTGTATTAGGTGTATTTAGAAATGATGCAGACAATCCACGTAGTTTGAGACATATTGTAGTGAATTTAGTTTTATTAATGAGTATGATGGGTATATTATATAAATTAGCAAATGCGGGAGGATTTTTGGCAAAAAATGCTTATTTCAGATTAATAATAAACATTATTTTTTACATACCGTGTCTATTGGTTGTGGTAACAGACTTTATTTCTAAATTAGTATTTGCAGGAAACGCAAATGTTCAGCAGTCAAAAAATGATTATATATTTTTAGGTATAGCAGTTGCATTATGTAGCTCGTATTTATTTTTGAATTCAATGTTTTTTCCATTTGTAAAAAAACAATATTATAAATTGGGAGGTAATACATTAATAAGCCAGCCTATAGCTATAAACATGGAAACAAATGTAGAGTCAATATCAAAATTAAATGAATATAATAATCCGAATAAATTAAATTACACATATGCATTATCATTTTGGTATTATATTGATGCGTTACCACCAAATACAAACAGTTCATATTCAAAAAATGTCCGCATATTAGGATATGGGGATAATTTATATGTAAAATACTATTCACCTACAAATACATTATTTGTGACTGTAAAGGAAACCCAAGGGACGACAGATAAAATGCATGAATTAGATGAGAGCAGTTATAGAATCATTTATAAAAAGACAGATGTATTATTGCAAAAGTGGAATAATATAGTGTTGAATTATAATGGAGGAACTTTAGATATATTTTATAATGGTGAGTTGGTAAAATCCGCTATAAATGTTGTCCCGACAAATAAAGGAGTTGGACAAGATACCAAAGAGCCGAATAATGATAGTGATAATGTTATAAATGATATGCTATCTATTGGTACTAATAATGGTATAAGTGGACAAGTTGCAAATTTGGTATATTTCAAAGAACCTATTGATTATTTAACAATAAATAAATTATATGTGTTATTTAAGGATAAAACCCCTCCTTTAGAATAAATTGTAAAGCATTAATAGTAAATAAAGCATAAAGATTAAATATTTGTAAAAAAATTCTAAATGTATAATATATAATAATGGAATATAAAACTATAATTTTATTAGTTATTATTATTGTTTTTGCAGTAATTATATATAATTATATTTCAAGTGATTTAAATACGCTAACTGGCTTAAATTCTGGACAAATGTTGCAAAAGATAAATGCGGCGGATTTAGGTACAAGTAATGCATCAAATTTTACATATTCTATTTGGTTTAATATTGATGATTGGAATGTTCGTTATGGAGAAGAAAAGTGTATTTTTGGAAGAATGAATTCGGCAAATGATGCAACACAGCCTTGTCCTTATGTATATTTAGATGAAACACAAAATAATATAGTTATTAAAATGACAATGAATGATAACACTTCATCAGTCAAGACATATACTATTGAAAATATACCAATCCAAAAGTGGGTTTTTTTAATGATTAGTGTGTATGGAAGAACATTAGATGTGTATATTGATGGAAAGTTGGTTCGTACATTTGTTTTAACCAGTGTACCAAAAATAAATGTAACATCTGATGTATATGTTACACCAAATGGTGGTTTTTCTGGATGGACAACACGGTTTCAATACGTAGCTGATGCGACAAATCCGCAAACTGCATGGGATATGTATAAAAAGGGATATGGTGGTAGTCTTTTAGGAGAATTATTTGGAAAGTATTCGGTTAAATTAGCATTATTAGAAAATGACAAGGAAAGTTCAAGTTTAACTATATAATAAGCTTCAAGGAATAAGCTTCAAGGAATAAGTTTAACGGTATAATAAGTTACTTTTTCTTTTATAATATATATATAAGAAAAAGATGAACACAGGCACAAGCACAAGTTCAGGTATAGGTTCAACAATAAATGAAGTTACGTCAACCTACAAAAATGCTACAAAAGAATTTTTAGAATCAAATAGTTTGGTAGCAAAGGTAGCATTTTTATTGTTGGTTTTATTTGTTTTTACAATATTACTTCGTTTAGGAATATGGTTTTTAGGTTATTATTTAACTGATTCAAGATCACCAAAGTTATTGGATGGAATGATTGATGCAAAAGTAATGCGTATTATACCTCAAGACCCTAAACTTGCTAATGCCGTTAACGTATCTCGTTCAACAAATGAACGAGAAGGTATAGAATTTACATGGTCGTGTTGGATATATATAAATGATATAAATACAAACCCTAATTCGTATAAGTGTGTGTTTTATAAGGGTAATGATTTTGTTGGTGCATCAGGTGTTGGTAATACAGGTTTAAATTTTCCCAATAATGCTCCAGGTCTTTACATAGCTCCAAATACTAATAATTTAGTGGTTGTTATGAATACATTCAATGATATAAATACAAAGGTTACAATAAACGACATACCGATTAGAAAATGGTTTAATGTTATAATTCGTTGTCAAAATACATTATTAGATGTTTATATAAATGGAGGTATTGCCAAAAGTTTAAGATTACAAGGAGTGCCAAAACAAAATTATGGTGATGTGTATATAGCGCCAAATGGTGGTTTTGATGGATATATTTCTAATTTATGGTATTATAATTCTGCATTAACTCCTACTGCAATTAATGCCATGATAAGTAATGGACCAAATACCAATATGGTTGGGGCTGATGGTGATGCAATGAATTTGAAAAATCCTGATTATTTATCATTAAGATGGTATTTTAGTGGTATTGGTGATGGATATAATCCATCAACTCCCACTACTCTTGCACCGGTTTAGTAAAATATATATAGTTAATTTATATATATTAGCTGTTAAATGATATAAAAAAATGTAGATATATTATATGAGTTTAGTCAATTCAATTAGTGAATTCTGTTTAAAATATAAGCGTATAATTTGTCTCATAATCTTTATCTTATTAGCTTTTTTTTTAAAAAAACTAACTGAATCAATGAAAGAGGGGTTAGTATTAAATTCATGTGCTACATTTAATTCCAATCAAACAGTAGAAAAAACATGTGCTAATTGTTTGGGAGTAAAATTATCACAGGGAGATGCTAATAGTAAATGTTTTTGGAATTCAAGACTAAATAAATGCGGTTCTTTTTCAGGAAATGGATATTCTAATACATGTACTTCAACTGATTATTCAACTACGAGTTCTTCATCAGGTCCTACATTACAACTATTAGATACACCAACATGGTTAGCAGATCCGACACAGAATTCTGATACACCTCCTAAATTAACTTTAGTAGATACTCCTACTTGGATAACAAAATCATAAATAATAATTTTGGTTATTAACTGATTATTAATTTATTATTGAAAATAAATTAATAAATAATATATTTACTTGTATTAAGATAATATGTTTTGTTATAAAACCTTGCCAATTCCACCAAGAGAATGGTCAAGAGTGCAAGGCCCATGTTCATTAATTGGTGTCAATGAAATTGATAATCAAGATTATGTGACCATACCATTGACTGGAAAGGTTGTCTCTGTATCCCAACTTGGAGCTGAATTGGCTATGTTAAATAAAGGCAATATATTGCAATATAAAAAAAATAGCAGCAATTTAACAAAAAAACAAAAATATTCACAACTCGCCCAAGGACATCGTGTTAGCCGACATACAACATGGGCTACACAATCTGCTAATGGCTATACTAATCCTAATACAAGGTGTTTAGAAAGAGTAAATTCCGAAACTATTGAAATTGACCCTAATTCAGATAATCCGACAACTATTCAAGATTCAGGTACTCTTGTGTGTGGAACAATAGAAAACCCAATTACAGGAGTTGTTGTAAGAAAACCTCCAATACCAAATTGTCATTTAACAACCGATTCTAATGTTCCAGGACAAATTATGAGTTTGTGTTGGAATGATGGTATAACGCCTTGGTATCCCAGAACACGTTACACAATGACAAATAGTGGCAATAAATGGCCTGTAAATGCTACTTTAATTAGTGCTGTTATTATTGACCCGCCTATATTAACATTAGTATCATTACCTCCATCAGGTTCAACAGTCTCATTATCATGGACAAATGATCAAGTGGCCAGTTTACCTATTTCCAGTTATAATATATATCAAAATTTTAAACTTGTTGCCAATGTTTTGCATCCAAATAATACAATAACAATTAATAATTTAACACCAGGTTTAATATATGTATTTTATGTTACTGCAGTTAGTAATACATACCCTATTAAAACTGAATCCAGACCATCAAATATAGTTTCAAACACCACAATATATTTTGTAGTTACAGGTAACCCTATTCAAAAAATTGAAGGCAATCAATATACTGTAGCATTTACACAGAGTGGAACTATTACGTTTATAAATCCATATAGTCCACAAGTTACTTTATTTTGTGGTGGCGGGGGTGGTGGCGGAGGTGGTGGTGCATATGTTGATGGTGGAGGTGGAGGTGGTGGAGGTGGTGGAGGAATAACTACAACTACATTTAATTCTAATTATACTACTATATATACTGTAACAGTTGGTTCTGGTGGAGCTAAAGGTAATGCCGGAAGATCACTAATAAATGGAACTAACGGTTCATCTGGTTCAAGCAGTACATTTATAGGGGGTGCTATATCATATACTGGTTCAGGTGGATACGGTGGAGAAGGTGCTATAAATAATAGTACAAATGGTGCAAATGGCGGTGCAAGTGGAACACCTGGCAGTGTTAGTGGCAAAGGCGCAAAATCTAATATTTTACCTCCTACTCCAGGAATACTTGGTGGTGGAGGTGGAGGCGGTTCATATAATATTTCTAATACGTCAGATTTTAGCAGTGGTGCAAATGGTGCATTAAATATTCCTGTTAATAATAATAATAATAATTTTGGCGCAGGTGGTGGTGGTGGGTTAGGTTTTTATAATGGTAAACCAGGTACTGGAGGCAATTCAAATGCAGGAAATGGCGGCAATCCAGGTTCCGATGGAAAACCTAACACTGGCGGGGGTGGTGGTGGTGGACAGGCTGGTAACGGCGTAACTGGTTCATATGGTTCATCGTATCCAGGAGGCTCTGGTGGTTCTGGTATTGTAGTTTTATATTTTCTTTTATCATAATTATGGTCGTAAATTAGGGTTAATGCAAATTTCATTGCTGGGAAAAATGTCTCCACTCATGCACATATCATTAACACCAACTTGGCTACAGCTTCTGGTTCCACGGTCTTCGCCAATGTAGCACCAACCTGACTTACCTGAAGATGCTTGAATACTGCTTTTAGAGTCATCTGGCATAACTTCTTGACTTTGTTTGGCATCATTTAATGCATTATGAATATTATTATGCTCTGTATCGGGACTGGATTTAGCATCAATAGTCGTTTGAGTAGGCAATGAACTGGATGCTTGTTTGCCGGAAACACCTGTAGTATTATTAGAACCAGTAGCTAAATCAATAGCACCTGTAGTAGTGTCTGCAACAATATCAATGCCAGTTTTAGCACCTTCTGCAGTCAAATTGATACCTGTTTTAGCGCCAGTAGCAGATACATCAAGGGTTTGTTTAGTTGTCTCTAATACTTCATATCCAAAGAGTTTTAAGATGGGAGAAAAAAATGTAGTTATTTCTTGAAGCCCCTTTCCTAAATAAATAAAAACATTGATTCCTAAAAATGCTAAAATTAATATAATAATTATCCATGTTTGCCATGTGATATTAGAAAAAAAGGATGAATTGTCTGCGGCAGATGCAGAAGATGCAGAAGATGCTTGTGGCAAAGAAGTTAATGACGGTAAATCATCCGGAGTAATATCAGACAACGTTTTAGCTAATGCATTATTATTTGTATTCATTATAATAAAAAAATATATTAAATTTATTATAATAACTTTATTTGTTTTGTTTTTATTTATCATGTAATAAATAACCTATCCTCCAATTAATAGACATTTGATGACCTAAAATATTACATAATAATTCAATTGAAAATCCCGTTCGGCATAATGTCAATAATGGATTTATTATAAAATATCCAAGCGAAAATAATGATAGACTTATTATATTTGTTGAACCAATATTGAATCCTAATATAATCATGTTATGTATAAATTGGTAATAAAGCTATATTGTTATATCATTATAATTCTAAATGCATTTACTTAAATGTTAATAAATATGTAAATTGATTTAGATGTCCTAAGATTTCATCCCGAGTATTTATTAAGTCAGTGTCTCGTTTTGAATCCAGTCCTGAATTTAGCGTCATGTCTATCAAATACTGTTTATATCTTTCTATTTCCTGTTTAAAATTAGTTACATCAGTATAATCTAATAATGGTATAGTTTTTGTCCCAGTTAGGTTCACTCGTGTTCCAGTTTTACCTAAAAGGATTTCTACAAATGAATCTATACTGGAATTTAAATTAGAATATAAATCATCTGTAGCTTTATGTTGTGCAAAACTGGTTGTTTTCCAATGAAATAACTTGACTGTATTTAACATTTGTAGAAACATGGTCACGATATGAGGATGGCTGTATTTATTACCCGATTTTTTCATATTTTTACATGTTTTTCCAGCTGAACGAACCTTCCTGTGTAGTTTATGCATTTTGGTCTTCATCTAAACTATATATTATACGCATATATTTAAGTTATTTTATTTGTTAAACAATATATGCGATACAACTAATTATTAAATCTCGGCAAATATTCTTCGCCAAGACTGTTCATGGTTTCTAATTTGGCAATTGTTTTTTCTAAATTACTGGATTTAAGATTTTTATACAAATAATCAGTTCCAGGCGAATGTTCATTTTTTTTGATTTGTTTATAAATTTTATGTATAGATTTGGTGATTACACTTATTTTATTTTTATCCTTAACAAGTTCTTCATCGGTTGAAAATGGTTCTGTAAAAATGCCAATAATAAAATATAATATCAATTTTCGTTTTCTATGACATCCTGATGTATATCGTAAGCAGAAAATATTAAACGCACTTGTAACAATACGTTGTATTAGCGTGCTACGTTTACTTGATTCTGCAAAAAATATATCCCAAATTATCCATATTATATCCATCTGCGCTTTAGATTCTACTGCTGCAAATTCTCGCCGCTCACATTTAAATTTTTCTTTTCTCTGTTTGCAAATGCTTTCAAATTCAATTATCCATTCAAGCCAATAACATGCACTAACACTTTTTTTACCATCTTCAGATATGTTATATGCAAATTCATTTGCTGCAACAAATAATTCTTTTGGGTCATCTTTTAAAAAAATGGATTCAGCGTATTTCACAGTAGGGGCTTTGAAACGCTCAGTCATGTGTGTTAAATCAAAATCTTCTTTTTTTACCTTTACAACTGTATAACTGTGCTTTTTAGTTGCCTCGCATAAAATACACATCACTTCGCAAAACAGTTTACGCATTTTTTCACTATTTCTTAATCGTAATTCTTGGTCAACATATCCATTGCTAATAATGTCTTTAAAATGTCCTATTCTTAGATCTAAATATGTTACTAATTTAGGATTTCCTGTATGAATGTGTTTGGTATAAAAACCTATAATAAGATCCCACAAGTCAGCATAATGACCCGCACAAATTAATTCAGAACTCCAATAACAGGCAGGTTCTATTTTAGAATTATATAAGCTAATGAGTAATTCTTTTTTAACATCTGTTTTTTTAAATTCGGAAAATGTGATTCCTTTGAAATCCCGTTGTTCTCTAACATCATTTATTTCTGATTCATCCATTTACTTGCTTATTATATATACTTAAGTTTACTAAATAGTTGTAACGAGATACAAAATACAAAATACAAAATACAAAATACAAAATACAAAATACAAAATACAAAATACAAAATACAAAATACAAAATACAAAATACAAAATACAAAATACAAAATACGAAATACGTAAAATGTTACTATAGTATATAGTATATATAACATAATGTTAAATTTAAAAACCATAAATTTAGAAGCTTTGGAGAAAGATGTTAATAAAATATATAATAAATTAAAAAATACACATTCAGGCAAAAATGCGGATTACATTCCTATATTATCTAAAGTTGACCCTAACTTGTATGCTATATCAATTTGCACGGTTGATGGAGAATTTATAAATGTAGGAGACTGTAGTCATGAATTTGCAATTGAATCATGTTCAAAAATATTTACATTAGAATTAGCATTAGATACATTTGGTGCTAAATATGTTCAAAATAAGATTGGTAATTTATCTTCAGAAGAACAGTTCAATTCAATTTGTGCAGTTGATAAAACAAAAGGACATACAATCAATTCTTTCAATAATAGCGGTGCATTAGCCACATTAAGCCTATTAGATAAACCAAGCATAAATAAAATTGCCTTGGAAAAAAAGGTTATAAATAATATGTCAAAATTTGCAGGGAAAAAAATACACATTAACGATAAAATATTTGGTTCAGAGTTGTCTCATTCAGAACATAATTTAGCAATCGCTTATTTATTAAAATCATATAATCGGTTTTACGGAGATGTAAAAAAATGTGTGGATGTATATGTGAGCCAATGTTCTGCTATGGTTACAAGTGTAGACATTGCTACTATGGCGGCAACCTTGGCTAATTTTGGCAGACATCCTATAACACAAAATCAAGTAAGCAAAATAGGTTCAGTTAAATATATTTTAGACCATATGTTGACGGCTGGACTATATAATGAAACTGTGAATTGGATGTCTACAGTAGGATTACATGCAAAAAGTGCAGTAAGTGGTATTTTATTAATTGTTATTCCTGGTGTAATGGGAATAGGAATAATTTCGCCTCCGTTGAATCAATTTGGAAATAGTTCAAAAGGAATAAAAACTGCAAAACTTTTGTCTCATGCATTAGACAAATATAGATGAATAACAATAAATAATAAAAAGAACCAAAAATAAAAATAACAAAGAATAATATATGCCCAAAATAATAAATAGTATTTTAAAACCATTTAATCCAATAATTAGTGTGTATAGTAAAAGTTCAGTATGGGGAAAATTACTGGTATTTATTGTTTTATTTTTGTTTGTAATATTTGCATTTAAGGGTTTAAAATCGGAGTTCAAAGAAGGGTTTGAGCAGCAAGAAGATTTTCTATTTAAAACAGGACAAGACATTTATGATGATTTTTATGCAGAGATATATGATTATTTAGTGTTTAACAGTTTAAAAGATGAATATGAAGTTGGTGAAATAATCAACAAAACATCTCCGTCCAGTAAAAGTAAAGTTTTAGATATTGGTTGTGGAACAGGGCATCATGTAGCCGAATTAGCATCCAGAAGTATTGATACAATAGGCATTGACCTTTCTCCAGCTATGATTAAAAAGGCAAAAGAAAACTTTCCTAATTATAAATTTAAAGTAGCCGATGCATTAAATAGCAATGCATTTGAGTCAAATAAATTTACTCATATTTTATGTATGTATTTTACCATATATTATTTCAAGGATAAAGCACAATTCTTTAAAAATTGTTTTAATTGGTTGCATCCTGGTGGTTATTTATTAGTTCATTTAGTTGATCGTGATAAATTTGACCCTATTTTACCTCCCGGCAACCCATTGGTTCTTGTTTCGCCTCAAAAATATGCAAAAGATCGTATTACCAGCACAAAAGTAAAGTTTACTGATTTTGCTTATGCGGCTGATTTTGAGTTGGATGAAAAAACTGATATAGCCAAATTTTCTGAAAAGTTTAAAAATGATGCAAATGGTAAAGTGCGAAAACAAGAGCATATTATGTATATGCCTGAGTTATCTACGATTGTAGATGAAGCCCAGGGAGCCGGATTTATTTTAGAGGGACAAATTAATTTATTACAATGCCAATATGAGTATCAATATATTTATATATTTACGAAGCCGAATTAATATTTTTATATTTATTACATTTATATAAAAATAATAAATATGAATAATGATACATTAAAATTTTTACCTTATACAGCAACATCTATATCTGTGCTTGGTAGATTTATTTTTATGTTTCTCTTGTATAAAAATAAAAGCACAAATAGTTTATCCTTATTATTTTGCATTTTACACCTTTGCGCATTTCAAATGCGCATGGCAACGTTACTTTGACACTGATAAAATCGCCAAAACACGGCGATTTAAAAGTGCAAAGGTGTAAGTATTTCGTCATCCAGTATGTGGATATATTATAGCGTTAGTAACAGTGACATGCCAATGATTGTTAGAAGTTCAACTGAAATATCATTATTAACAATTTCAGCCATTTATATAATAAAAAATAAATTACAAAATTATCAATACCAATTACAAATTTTACCTACATAATTAATTATAAGTTTAAAAATAAATATTAATAAAATTAAAATACTTAAATCTAAATAAAAATTAAATAAAAAATTGAAATATAAATTATAGATCAGAAATATGTATAATTTATACAACAAATATCAAATAAAATGCAAAATCAATCTGAGCAAGTCAATCAATTCATTTCCGTTTACTTCAAAGAAGCATGGACATGCAACACAAAATATTATAGTGTATGTCCCAGTTGGACTTTTGGACAATTAGTAACTGAGTTATTTTCTATAATTGCAGCAGACTTTAATATAGAGCCGAGACAACTTGAGTTTGTGCCGTTTGGACAAGCTAAAGCGGAACACGGTGACCCAGTAGACATATATGGAACTTATACAGCAATACAGCTAAGAGAATTATGGTCATCAAATTTAGAAATGGGATTTTATATCAGAAAAGCAGTGCCTCAATTAGATAACGACATTGAATCCAATATTCAATAATACTTTCTATAAAGTTTCTTTAAGTTGTTTTAAAATATATATTATTTCCGAAAAGTTTCTTTAAGTTGTTTTAAAATATATATTATTTTGGTAACCATTTTTTTTCACAAATTTGCAACAAAACAATGATTATAATATGGCTGCATACATCGTCACAAATATTTGCAACAGTCTATATAATATGACAGCATAATAGTCAAACATAGGTCGCAAACATGGTCACAAAGTCGCCACAATTGAAACACAGTGTTACCAAATGTAGTAACAAAAATAATGAGAAATATAAGAGAAAATATTGTTCCCTTTTGCAAAAGACAAAAAAACAACTTTTCCATAAAGTCTTTCAGAGGATTAATTTTGGACATTTATAAATGTCCAAATTTCATTTCCCTTTTTACTTTTGGGAAAAAAAAAGTGAAAAATAGGTTCTTACCATAATGCTCTAAAAATTAAAAAAATGTAAAAAATGTTGTTATCATAACTTTTTTTTGAAATCCCAGAATTTTGGACATTTATTTTGAATGGAAATTTTGGAAATGGTATTTGTCCCCAAAAAATCCCTTATGTTTTTTTGTGTGTTTTATGCATTGCATATAATGCGAAAGTGTTTTGTACAATGTCCTATTTTTCAGCCGGTCTCAGTCACATATTTCCAAATATTTCCATTTTGGAAATAAAAAGGGACAAATAATATAAATGTTGAATAGAATATAAATAAAAATACTGCAATATATTATAGACTTTTGGAAATATCATGTCCATCGTGGAACTAAAATTATCCCCCCAAAATCCTTCAAAATTTGAATGTAAATATTGTGACTATTATACGAGCAGTAGTAAAGATTACAATAAACATATTTCCACTAATAAACATAATTTAAGGATTTTTGTAAATAAACAGGAAATAAACGAGCACCCTATTTCCACCGACAAAATACACAATTGTTTCTGTGGGAAACAGTATAAAACCAACAGCGGATTATGGAAACATAAAAAAATATGTGTTTATAAAAATCCCGAAAAACCTGTAGAAACAGATAATGATAAGGAAATTATAAAAATGCTTATTAAGGAAAACACTGATTTTAAGAATCTAATTTTGGAAATAATAAATAAAGATAAGAGTAATACAACAAATAATAATAACATAACTAATAATACTAATAGCAACAATACATTTAATTTACAGTTTTTCTTGAATGAGCAGTGCAAAGATGCTTTAAATATAGATGAATTCGTAGAAACAATTAAGATACAGTTGACTGATTTGGAAACAACTGGGCATCTTGGTTATGTAGAAGGTGTTTCAAGAATTATCAATAAAAATTTAAATGGATTAGACCAATTTAAACGACCTATACATTGCAGCGATATTAAACGAGAGACACTATACATTAAAAATAATAACGAATGGACAAAAGAAGATACTGAAAAACTAATGCTAACAAAGGCGATTAAACAGGTAGCAAATAAAAACATAGGACAAATCGGGGAATGGAAAAAGGCAAATCCTAACTGCACTGATTCTACTTCCAGAAAAAACGATGTATACCTTAAAATTGTATCTAATGCAATGTCGGGATTAACATGCGAAGAACAACACAAAAATTATGAAAAAATAATATCTAATGTAGCAAAAGAGGTTATAATAGAAAAATAAATATTATATTTATAGTATTTGTATTTGTATTTTGTATTTATAGTAATTGTTTTGTAATGATATAAAAATATGTATAATATATACAATATATTATAAATCAATGTCCTTACAAAATAAATTTGGAGCAGAATATCCTACTAATCCAGAACAAGTTACCGAAATAATTAACATTTTTATAAAAAAATGGAGGAAAAAGGAATTTATACAAACAGTAGCAGACAAATTTATTACTGAAATTATTCAATCATATAATCCTGATGAACATGCCTCTTGGAAATATTACGAACGATTGAAATTGATTTTACTTGGAGAAATTGCAAGAATAGAACGAATGAGATTAGACACCACATGTGCTGATTCTGCAGATATACTTGGTATGACAAAAATTATTGAAGAATATCAATGCTTTTTAAATATTTTAGAAACTTGTTAGAAACTAATAGTAATCGTAAACTTATCAAATTCATAATATAATTATATTTTATGAATTCTAACACATCACAACAACTGCAACATTTTTATTACAATAATATTTCTGTCAATACCAGTTGGGTTGCTACTGCTACAAATATTCTACTGTATAGTCTACCATTTGTTTTAGCATTTATTGTTTTAGTAATTATAGTATTTTTTATGTATATTCGCATTAAATACCGATTCTGGGCAATGCAGCCAGTGTTTCATATTTATGACCTTTATTATTGGGTCGTTAATGCTGGTATTATTAATAAAGAACTGCCTCTTAAGAATAGATATACGAATTTTAAAAATATTAAAACTATTTCATTTGATATTTTAAGTAAGGAAAATATTGCAGATTTTACATTATTAGTTCAGTTAAATTATTTACGAAATAAAGACAACACCTATACACCTCAAAAAGACAATATATTACCATACTTTGTAGGACATAGTCACAAATCATTTTGGTCTTTTTATTGGCAACCCGATGTTTTATTAGACAACAAAACAAATGAAACTGTATATCATGAAAAATTAATTGGCGTCATTACAGGGCGACCACTGCATGTAAACTTTACCAGGAAAGGTAAAACTAAAACTAATGGTAAACCAGAATCCATGGATGTATATTATGTGGATTATTTATGCGTAGACAAGGGTTTCCGAAAGAAAAACATTGCACCACAGTTGATTCAAACACATGAATACACGCAAAGTCATTTAAATAAAAATATTTGTGTCTCATTGTTTAAGAGAGAAGACGAATTAACAGGAATAGTTCCTTTAACTGTCTATAAATCATTTTGTTTTGATATGAAGAAATGGAATAGACCATTGCAACTGTCGGCAAATATTACATTACTAACCGGAGATAATCAAAATATATATTATTTATATAATTTCATTAAAGAGACCACGTACAAATGGGAACTAACAGTGTTGCCAGAGATGAGTAATATAATAGAATTGGTAAACACTAAAAATATGTTTGTTGTAATGTTGGTTTCCGAGGGAGAAATAGAAGCGGCATATATCTTTAAAAAGACATGCACATTTATAGAAAAAGAAAGGGAAATTATTTGTTGTATTGCATCTATTAATGGGAAACGATTATCAAAAGAAAACTTTATACAAGGATTTAAGATGGCATTGTGGTCAATAATAGAGAAACCAGAAAACAAGAGTTTCAAATATTTAATAGTAGAAGATACAAGCGATAATGGTTGTATCATCCAAAACATTGCGAAAAAAACGCATCCCATAGTAGAATCACCGACAGCATATTTTTTCTATAATTTTGCTTATAATACGTTTAAATCAGATGACATATTAATAATTTGTTGAATATTGTGCCAAAAAATCTTTTACTGTTTTAGCATATTTATATTTAGGATATAAATTTTCATAATCATTATGTGATTTATGTATATAATCAACAGAACAATTGCGATATTTACCTATATCATCTTGTGGTAAATTTATTTTTCTGTTAATATATGTTTCTTCTGATTGATTTACATAATGTGCTATAAATGCAGGCACGTTATAATATTCTACGTTATTTGTGTTAAAACAATAAGGTTCAGAACCATCTAAAAATTTGTTTAATGCAAACATTCTATTTTTATCACGAATATTATAAAAATGTGGATTACCAGAATTAATTGCTTCAAATGGTCTAACAAATGTTTTTACATGATTATTTAAAATTAAGTCAGATTTAGTATAATTGCCTAAAATAAGTCCGTCTGGATCTTTTATTAAATTATTACTTCCAAAATAAAGCCAATTTATAGCCAATGAATGTGCAAAATTATGATTATTTAATAAATGTTTTATACCTCTATATTTACTATTTAAAATAATAAATTCATCTGCATCTAAGTATATAAACCAATCCACATTTAGTTTTCTTGCTATTTGAATAGCTTTATTCATTAAAGGCATTTTTACTGCATTTTCTGTAGGTGGTGTTTTATGATTAATTATAGTTACTCTATTATCAAAATTTTGAAAAACATTTGATAACGGAATAATGGAATTATGGTCAAAAATTATAATATTATCAAAACCTATTAATAAATGATGTGCTGCCCATTCTCTAATGTGTTTTTCATCTCTTGCATTAGTAAATAATGCAACCTTTTTTGTAATACCATATATATTTGTAGGTTTTAAGTCCATCATGTAATTTATATAACTAATTATTTTTTTTAACGGACATATTTACCAACTCGTGCGAAGCTATCCACTACAAAAATAATAAAGACTCCTAAAAATGAATATAATACAACTTCTTCTGTAACATTATTAGTGCGCTCGTCTTGCTGCTCTTCCAATAAATTAATCATATAGTTTAGCTTGTTTAGTAAGACGTCATTTGTTGCAGGAGTTTCCAACATATTATTATATCTATTTTGACTCGGTTGACTTGAATGAATTTGTTGATTATTATTATGATTTTTTACATTCTTTTCAGACGGATACCCAGGTGCCAATTTTCGGTAATAGTCTCTCACTTGCGCATCATTTAAAAACGCCGAATTTAGGTCTTGTAATTTTAAATCGTCGTTTTGAATTGGCTGAGGTACATTGCTGTCATAATTTGTAGATTCTTTTTGAACTTGTCGCATTGATTCTGGAGGATTTAATGGGTCAAGTGGAGTAAATCCTTCAACTGTGGGTCCCATTATTTTATTAGAATTTGTGTTAGAAATAGAATTCGGGACATAATCAGCGAGTTCATTATCGTCAGAACTATTATTATGTAAAGAATTAATAACAGATTTTACTTTTTCCATATTAAACACGGGTTCACGGTATTTCTGAGTTTTAGCATTTGAATTATTCTGACGCCTCTTATTATCAACAACGTTCTTTGTATTGTAATTATTTTCATTATAATTATTGTCATTATTGTCATTCTCAACTGATGCGGCTGTTATTGCTAAAGACATTCTTCTTAATAAAAATTAAGATAATTATTTGAAGAACACACTGAAATAATTATATAATCTATTTTATATAGATAATGCAAAAAATACAGTTTTTGATTGGATTGTTTGTATTGATTGTTGTAGTTTTAGTTTTAAATCCTCGTGTCATAAATGATATACACAAAACTATTTTAGGAAGAATTATGTTGATTGGATTAGTCATATTTTTTACGGCACATAATACTACTTTAGGATTATTGGTTGCATTATGCCTAATTATAGCAATTAATATGTTTTTTATGGAAGGAATGTTGGTAGAAGGTGCGAGAACCATCGGTGAAGATAATATTACACCTGATTCAACTGAGCCAAAAATTAAGGTTTCAACAACTGCACTAAAAGATGAAGAAGAAGATAAGGATGTTGGTGTGGATAAACAAACAGTTCATGAGTCAATACAACCGGTTGAATCTGCCGCTATACCGGTAAACAAAAGTGATTTTAGCTCAACTGATGTAGCACCAGTAGACCCCGTTAATGCTAAACAAGGATTTTCCTTATTATATTCTTAAACCAGTAAAAAATTTGTTTAATATATTTTATGCACTAATAATATATATTATGAATATGAATATGAATATGAATATATTTAAAATGAATAAAGTAAAACTGTTTTGGATGTGTGTTTTGCTTGTTATATTTTTAGGTTATATATATTTTTATATTTATAGGGAGAAAGAGGGTTTTGACGTGCCTGGCGTAGAGACAGCAAATTCACTTAAAAGAGAACTGCGTATAACAGCTGAAGGATTTAATGATAAATATGGATTAAAAAATATTAACCGTGCTTTAACAAAACTACAAAAACACAGTTAAATAATACACTAAGTGTATATTTTCAGGTATAACATATGTAAAAATTTTAATATTATTTTATAATAATAATGAGTAAAATAGTTTACAATTCAATAGATTTTATTCATAACCATGTTATGTTTCTAAATAATAGTAAATTTTTTGCAGGTATAGTTATGATTTTGCTAAACATCGGATCAAAATTTATTGCCATTCAATTTAGTCGTTCCGCAGAAGAATACCTTAAATTGAATGTCACTAAACAGATATTGGTTTTTGCTATGGCATGGATGGGTACTCGTGACATATACACCGCACTCATTTTAACAGCTGTTTTTACTGTTTTGTCTGACCATTTATTCAATGAGGAAAGCCCATATTGTATTGTTCCTGAAAAATACCGGATATTAAATAAAGTTTTAGATACAAATAATGACGGAATGGTATCAGAAGAGGAAATTAATAAAGCTATAGTAATTTTAGAAAAGGCGAGGAAGGATAAAGAACAAAAACAACAAAAACATTCATTTACTTTGTTTCATAATTATCTAACTGATGCTGATCAATAGTAAATAATATATAAATTATTATACCGTAATTATAATAATTTAAAAATCTAATTGTATAATAAAGTATATTATGTCAACAAATAATGATGAAAAAAATATAAATGATGGTGTTGATGCTTCTGGTTCTACTGTAGTTTCTACATTAGATTCTGGCACTGATGCTAATAATATACCAGTTCCAAATACATTAACTATATTTATAAAAACCCGAATTCCGAATCATTACAAAATAAATTATAAACCTTCAATGACGGTTCCTAAATCAAAAAGTAATGCAGTATATTTTGACCCATTGGTTAAATATTATAAAATGGCGTTGACAGATATTCCATCAGATGCACCAAAGGACGCATTATTTACCCAATTTTTTGAAGCAAATCAGTTTGATAGTCTAATAAATCGTATTCTAAGTAGTTTTTTATTTATGCAAAAGGAACGAGACTTACCACAGGCTACTGAAGAAGGATTAATAGATATTAACATAAAAAATACAATAGAAACGTTATTTAAAATAAATAGTTTAATTTATTTAGATAAACGTCCTTATACGATTGTAGGCAGACACTGGAATCCTGGAAATTGGGAAATAGATAAAAAACCAATGAATAAATTAATAACTTATTTTTCAGCGGATGCAGAAAATGAAGCAAATGAAGAACTTAAAAAAATCCCAGAACCCCTACATCAAGGCAATTTAGCAGCATCTAATATTGTTGATGACAATTTAGTAGCAACTACAAGTAAATCAGAATTTAAACAAAGAGTAGATGAAGCTAATGAACGACACGAAAAAATAAAAAATTTAGTTTCATCCACTGCGGAAGATATAGAGTATTGGTCATTAAGTAATCCTACTATTAATTATAGTGAAGATATAAACTTAGAGTTAGATCCTATGACATTTTCATTATTAGTAAGTAGCGAACAAATAAATCAATATATATTAGATAGTGAAGATACAGAGTTTTTTAATTTATGGGATGAATATATAACTTTAAAAGAAAAATTAGAAACATTGGGTGTTATGTCTGCTCCTGTGTCTGCTCCTGATGCTCCTGCTGATGCTCCTGTGTCTGCTCCTGCTGATGCTCCTGTGTCTGCTCCTGCTGATGCTCCTGTGTCTGCTCCTGCTGATGCTCCTGTGTCTGCTTCTGTGTCTGCTCCTGTTCCTGCTCCTGCTGATGCTTCTGTGTCTGCTCCTGTTCCTGCTGATGCTCCTGGTCCTGGTCCTCCTGGTCGTGCTTCTCGTGCTTCTGTTCCTGCTCCTGCTCCTGCTTCTGATGATTCTGATCCAGGGTCTGATTCTTCTGCTCATGTTTCTATTAATATACCGAAACAGAATCCGAAAAACTGGGGTAGGGGGAATAATTTTGAAGTTAATGTTGATCCGTATAGTGATAGTACGAGTGGCGGAGGACCCACAGACAACAGTTTTAAAACAAAAATGGTAAAATTGCAAAAGTTTAAAAAACAATACGATGAACAATCTAAAAAAATATGTCATATTAAAGTGCCTGATCATAAAGCGTTAGATAGATATTTATTTGATAAGGGTGAAAATAATGAAGAAAATAAAGTTGGTTTATATAGTGAAACCCCTTTAGACCATGATCAAATAATTGATGAACTGGAAGTATTACAACAATTAAAAATAAAGTTTTTTAATGATTTAAAAGATGTATATGAAAAATTAATAGAATATTTGAAAACTCAATTAAAATATTTTGAATGTATTTTAAAAATGTTGAAAAAAATTAAAGAGAATTATGTTAAAATAACAAAAACTGACGCAGCTAATGCCGAATTAGCTATAAAATGTATTGAATTTGATATAGATTTATATACACGTTTGAGTACAAACAAAAATGATATTGATAAATTAGAGAAAAACAAAGAAAAATTAGAACCAACAATAGCCATGTTGCAAAAGGTTGTAAATTGGGAAGAAAGGTTTGAATTTTACGAATCAAAACCCGAAACATTAGACATTGAATGTAGTCAAATGGAAATATATATAAATATGTTATCATTTAGTAGTCGTTTAAATGAATTGAATGTTTTTAAAGAATACTATCCTGCAGTAAATGATATGATAAAATATGTTGCAGATTATTTTAGTCATAATATAGAACGATTAAACAAAATGACACAAAATATAACATATAAAAGAAAAAATGGACTATACACGTTATATATATTAAATTTTAAATTAGTCCAAAATATAGACATTCCATTAATAAAAAATTGGTTAACTTATATAAAAAAGTCAACAAATAATGTATATGATGTAATACTTAAATCAAAAAACAAAACATTTGATGAATTACAACCTAAAATACAAGGTTTATTAGAAGGGTTAAACGATTTATATTCACAAGAAATACAAAATTTGGATACAAACCAAGTTGAAGAGAAAAAAAGACAACGAATATCATTATCAAAACATATTGGTATGGAAGAAAAAGATGAAATTCCGGTAGAAGAAGAAAAAGATGACAAACCGGTAGAAGAAGAAAAAGAAGGTTTATTTGCATTGCCAATCAATTTCATAAAAGAAACTGTAGATAAAATGGATAATGTAGAAGACATATTAGATTTTTTACAGGCATGCAGTGATAGTAATAATTATATGTACGACAGTATATTAGATGAAATTCACAAAAGGTCATTTATGGATTTTATAACAGCAGAAATAAAAACATATGAGGTACCTGATATTGATATATATGAATTTATAAATGCTGATTTTGAAAGGATGAAGACAAAATATGATATTAAGGGCTTATCGGAAGACAGGACAATTGCTGCAAATATATTACAATTTTTTAATAGTGGTAACCAAAATAAACAAAAGATTGTTAATAAAAGTGGTTCTACTGTTGCATTAACACCATTTCAAAAAGAAGAGTTTTTTAGATATACTAACATAATGAATTTAAAAGAAAAATTATATGATTCGGTTATATTATTTACACATTTATTACAAATTCAATGTTTAAGAAAATATAGTTTACATATAGCTGAAAATAATATTATTGTTATTGATAAAGCAATATTAGATAATGAACATTTATATTTTTTAAAAATCGCATATTATTTAAAACAACAAGAACAAAAAAAAAATGCTAAAAAAGGATGGAAATATAAAGTTCCATCTTCTATTTTTTGGAGTATTAATAAAAATGATATGATAAGTTTATCCGAAATGAAACAAAAAATAGATGTAAATATTTCTTCAACTGAAATACAACATTATAAAATAGGTAAAACCAATGAAAAAATTAGAGTGCATCTTGCAACATGTGATGAAATACGTAAATATATAACACCAGTAATAAGTGAAAAAGGGCTTCAAAAATATTTTGAAAAATTATTACATGGGTTTCATTTAATTCATTATTTATCAGAGAAAAATTTGGTTATATTTTCGTCATTTAATGATTCAATGAATGAACAAACAATTGATGTTGAATCTACAGTTCAATTAAATTCATTATTATTTCAATTAAAATTTGCAGACAATGTAAAAGATTTAAATTTTAAAAGTTTTGATATGGAACAAGGATGGGTTGTGTATAATACAGAAAATTGGTTAGATTCTGTTATGATTGCATTGAATGGACAACTTGATTATTTAGATGCAGATACTGAAAATTATTATACAGAAGAAACAAAAGATAAAAATGGTGAAACCAAAAATAGGTTTACTATTGATTCATTGAACATGATATTTTATGATAATAAAGATGGTGAAGAAAAAAAAATAAATGACAGAGTAGTTAAAATACAACAAGCTTTATTAAAGTCAAACTTAGTTAATAACAATATAGATATATTATTAAATGAGAAAGAAGAAGTCACTATAAACAAATGGTTATCTATATTAGAAACAGTTTTGGGTATAAAATTTATTATATTTTTTTATGATAATACATCATTACAAATTAAATGTTTAAAAAACAATGATAACCAAGTTAATGATAAGGAAGTAATTTATTTATGGACGAATACTATTGACAAACAAAGAAAATACAAATTAGTTAGAAATACTGATGAAAACTCACCTTATATGTACGATTTTAATGAAATACCAAAACATATTAAACAACTATATCATGCATTTTGTATAAAAGAGTCAAAACCTGAAAATTTTCCTGGTCAAATTACGGAAGGTTTACCCCCAATATTTCAATTAGATTATGATATACTAAACGATTTTTCTGATGTTCAGTTACAAGCATGGCTACAAAGTGTAAATACAGAATATGATACTACAATAATGCAATTTGATAAAATAAATACACGTTTTCAAGAAATAAACGAATCTATAGATCCAGTTACGAACCATTCAGACATAAAAAACTTAGAGACTGATATACATTATGTTCAATTAAAATTTGTGCAATTAAAAAGTTTATACATAAAATATGATATTTTTAAAGATAATCATGATAATAAGGCAAAAATAAGTAATTGTGGTACAAATTATAATAGCTTGTCAAACTTATTACATAAACTTATGAGAAATGACAACTATAATTTAAATATAATACCTAAGTTAATTTCACAAATAGTAGCATTATATAATGCACCTAATGGTGAAATAAATGAAATAACTTGTACAACAAAATTAAATAGCCAGAACCTAAAACAAATAACAGCAGAATATTTTACACAATTTATAACAGTAATATCAGGTGGACAGGAAAAAGTCTTAAATTATGCAAATATTAACAAATATTTAGTTCAGATAAATACAACTATACGCCTAAATTCACTTAATCCATATCATTATATGATTAATAATGTCAGTGAAATTAAACGTGGTGAAATTAAAGATCAAGATGTTGAAATGTTTTTTATAAAAACGTATCCATTTATAATTGCATTAAAAGATTTTACGGATAATTGTAAAGATGAAAATAGAAGGCAAACATTTACAGCATATTTAGCAGAACAAAGAAGTATAGCCGAAGAAAGCAGTGTAGCCGAAGAAAGCAGTGTAGCCGAAGAAAGCAGTGTAGCCGAAGAAAGCAGTGTAGCCGAAGCAAACGACGTGTCAGGTTCTGAATCAAGTGCAACTCCTGTAGCAAGCGACGTATCAGTTTCTGATTCAACTGCAACTCCTGCAGCAAGCGACGCTGCATTATCTCCACGTCGTGACAAAAAAGGAGGATTAAATGAGAAACATATACGAGACGAATATGAAGGCTTACAAACACCGTATAATCCTCAGTTGTATAATTCTCAAATGCCATATAATCAGCAACCGTATAATCAATATAATCAGCAACCGTATAATCAATATAATCAGTATAATCAGCAACAACCGTATAATCAATATAATCAACAACCTTATCCATATAATCAAATGATTGGTTATGACCATAACGAGCAATACAATATAGCAAAGGAGAAAAAAAGTAAGTTGTCTTATTATGTAGAAATTGAATTAGAATTGTATCCGGGAACAGAAATAAACACAGTGCAACGATTAGCTGTAAAATGTCAAAGTCAATTTGAAAGAATAAGAGAATCATGGGCAGACATATTTGGTTACCAATACAGACCCGCTGCGTTAACCGATGCGTATGCATATCAAGCAGCCCCAATTAAAAGAGACGATGATGAGGACGAAAGAAGAAGAGAGGATGATAGAAGGAGAGAGGATGATAGAAGGAGAGACGACGAAAGAAGGAGAGACGACGAAAGAAGGAGAGACGAAGAGAGAAGAGGCGGAAAACAAAACAAAGCAAATAAAAAAACAGCGAAACGTTATACAAAAACAAAAAAAGGTAAAAGCCTTAAAATAAGGCGTAATAAATAAATATTATATGTAAAATTTAGAGTCTATTTTGAATTTTACATATATTAGGTAATAGGAAGAAATAACGTGCAACAAATTGCGTTTATTTATTTGTTTTTTTTTCTCCATTCTTGGGGAAACTTGACTGTTTTTTAATCGGTTCCTTAACGGGTTCTTTAGCAGATTCTACAGTATCTGATGTTGCAACTAAATCTACTGCCATTGATACAGTAGAATCTTCTGTTAAAGTGGCATCGGCAGTTACAGCGGTTGCGACAGCAGTAGTGGCAACCGGGGACGCAGGTTCTACCGATTTAGGCATAAATGTATCCAAAAGTTTTTCGGTTATAGAGAGACGTAATTTAGAGAAATCTAATGCTGCAGCAGAATCTTTATTTATAGGAACCGATGGACTCGGAGTCAATACTGTATATTTATTGTCACTATTTAGGAAATCATCTGTTTCAAATTGCGTTTCATTAGTCTTCATTTTAGCAGATTCCAATTTAGCTTCGGCATATTTATTTTTCACATTATTCAACATGATTGACGAAAGCGTATACTGATATGCTTTGCGTTTATATGTTGTTGCATTTTCAATCTGACTATATTTAATTGTTTTAGCTAATGCGTTATTGTCTTCTATTTTCTTAGACATGTCATCATTATAAAAACAAAAACAACAATTATACCAAAACGACAAACACTTCATACAACCTTCGTTCATTGCCTTTTCGTTTTTGATAATATTGTCTCTGTATTTGTAATATTGACTTTCAATATCGTCGCCCTTGTCTATATGTTTGGCGGCTAATATAGACATATATTTAGGAATATGAACATCAATTTTTAATAAATCCAGAAAAATACCTTTGTTTTCCTTAATTAATTCTTCCGCATTTCGGCGTAAACGTTTAGGTAAATATATTTCGTTGCTAATTTTGGCACTAAATGAAACCCAATTTTGCTTTAGATGAATATATTCTTCTAACGTTTCTTGCAATTTAAATGACTTTACTGCACCGGTCAAAAGGGCAACGGCAAAACTGGTGATTGTTAATGCCCAATTTAGAACCAATTTTATAGAATTTGGGTAATTACTAAATTGCGTTACACTTATTGTTCCAGATAATGTAGACAATAATAAACCGAGAAGAATGAAATTCTGTAGCCGCCAACGATATGTTTTTATGGCTAAATCCAGACACTCAATTTTGTACGAGGATACATTTATCCAATCGTTGAATGTCTCTAAGGTAATTACATTGTCCCAACTGGATTCTGACGATTCTGTGTTTACTTGATGATTTTCGTTTATTAATGTTTGACTTTCATTTGTTGAATTTATTCCTGCCATTTATTAAGTTGTGTTATTATTTATTTTAATTTATAATTTTATAAATTATATTACAGCAATAATATATAAAATAATATGGTAAAAGGTAAACCTCCAGTTAATACATTTAAGAATTTAGGTAATAACCCCCGTAAACAAGTCGCAACACCAAAAAAAGTAGAGACATTAACATTTCCACAAAAATTGTTATATGGAACAGAGACAAGAAATCCATATTTTGGAGATAACATTATGCTTGAAAATGGAGAAATATGTTTTGATCCTAACCAAAATATGGCATGTGAAATTGGATATCCAAATACACAGATAGTAAAAAGAGAAAAATTAGGAATTGTATTTTATACAGCTTTAATAGAACAGCGTATACCATTTATGATTGTTGTTTATGATAAAAATAAGCCCCCACCAACATCAATGTTACGTGTGGTCAGTTTTAATCGTAAAAATTATATGTCAGAAGAAGATAATAATAAATATGCACAAACTTTTTATAATTGGATGACACAAGTTGTCACTACAATAAGTGTAGATCCTAACAATTTAAGATTTTATTTAATTCCTGGCATAAATAGTACAGATGATATTTCAGTCTCAATAGATTCATTGAAAAACCCAATTAAAACATTAATAATAGATGCAGTTAAAGCCGCAGTAGATGCAGATGAAGCCGCATTAGATGCTGATGCTGCTGCTGGAAGAGCAGATGCCCAAAATAAAGCTGAATCCGCAATAGTTGCAGCAAAAGCTGCAGCAGACGCAATAACACAAATAATATCAATCCCATCAAGGGTAAAAAGAAATCCAGCAGTAGCAGCAGCACCAAAAAGAGAACTACGACTAAGAGGAAAAGGTGGCAAATCAAAAAGAAACAAATCAAAAAAGGGGACCAAAAGAAGAAATAAATCAAAAAAAAGAAAAACACGAAAATACAAAAAATAATTAGACGAGAGAAAACACACTTTGCGTTTGCAAATCAATATTATCCATAATATTTTCCAACGATTTCACATCTAAATCTGCATGTTCATTATCAATTAAATATGTCGTCAAATTAAGAACAATTTTTATTCTATCTTGTGTCCAAAGCTTATTGAATGACTCTATTAATTCTGTCGTATAAAACGAAGTCATATTGTCTTTTCTAAATAGTGTTTCATTATATTTTTCTTCTAAATAGTTGGAAATCAATGTATAATAATAATTCAAGCATAACCGCATAATAGAACTATTTTTATACGTTTCTATTAATTTCACGACACCATTTTGCGCACATTTGAATAATTCCTTTAGTTTGGGATGTTGCGCAATAGCAGCTTTTGACAAATATTTTTGACAAGCTAATTCAATAGGGTTATAAAGATATTGCAAATCGGTTTTATTAGTTTTATACATATATCTGCAAAATGCCTGAAATAGTCCAGGAATTTGTAAATATATTATATTTTTATTGATGCACACTTTAGTGCCGACAGGTTTGTTGCTAAGTATAGCTAATTTAATAATTACTGATAACGGGTCTAAAACAAATGAATGTTGGTCAATAAGTCTATTGTCTGTTAATATATTATTTGTGTCCATTATAATATGTAAAAAATATATGTTTAAGTTTTTTACATATATACAAATAAAACAATCAATCAAAACAAAACAAATAAACAAAATACAACCAATTATTCTAAACTATGCAAAAACTCATCAACTAATTCCTGTGGTATATTATTAAAGTCAATAATTTTGCTATTTAGTTCATATCGTTTTTTAAATTCTTCCGATGAATTCAGTTTTGTCTGAAATAGTTCAGGATTTTCAAAATATTTTAATGCAGTTTTGATGCCACATTTTGGAAACACTGAAGCAATGTTGTCGCTCGGATCGCCTGTTACTATCTTGCAAAACAAATCACACAATGGATTCCCTGTGCTGCTCTTTTGATCTGTCAGCTTTTTATAAGCCAGGTTGTATAATTGAACCCGTGGTTCTGCTATCTGTAAATAGTCCTTGTCGCTTGTAATAATATAAATAGAAGCAGTGGGATGCAATTGTATCACTTGTTTTACTGAAACTGCGATGCAGTCATCTGCTTCTAAATGCGGATGCTTGAGAATATATTTAGCACCACCTTTTATAAATAGGTTATCTTCGTAAACCATTTTAAAGAAAGGTCCTCCCATAAATCCGGATTCAGGTGAGTTGTCTCGTGTGCCTTTGTAATCAGGAAACAATTTCATACGCCAAATATTCTCACGTTTGCAATCTTTGCCGACAAGTATGATAGGAACAACATGTTTGTCTAATTTTAAATTCTTTGCGATTTTGCCGATATGTTCAACAAATGTTTTCCTGAATTTTTCAACAAATTGCGTATTTTGAAACGGGTCTTTAATTTCATCCAGGAGTTCAGGGAATGCATTTTTCCACCATGTTAGCAGCGAATGGTAACGATAGAAATTAAAATAGCTGCCGTCAATAAATATAAAAGTAGGATTCTCTTGTTCGGATGTAAAACAGTTCATTTGATTTGCTTATATTAAATGAACTATTTCTATTTAATTAGTTTTCAATTTTTATATAATATATTAAATATTTTATATTTATTATGCAACCACCTTTAGAGTAGCTCCGCTCTTAATTAAGTATCGTGTCGCATCAGATTCAATAACAATGCAACCTTCGGATGGATTGCCGCTGCAACCACCGCAGTGAATAAGAAACCCAGACCTGCCGCACATATTATTAGTAGATGCAGGATATAAATCATAAGAATTAATACAGCTCTTGAATGTATACATGTTGCCTAAGGTATATGAGCCTTGAGGTAAAGGACCAACACTTTTCTGACATTGACATGATGGGTTATTTCTGCAGGAACCGGACTGACCTGAACAGCAACTGTATGTATCAATGTAGCTGCCGTCATATGCAGTGCCGTAAAAATGGTGTCCACTTTGAGAATATGTGTATGGACCGCCAACAGCGGTTCTAAGAGTTAGATTGGTTTCAACAGGTGGCTCAGGGGTTTTATTGTAATCAAACATATTGTCTGCGGTGCTGTAGCAAGCAAATAGAGAAAACATATTAAATAATACTTTGGCTAACATTCTTAATTTATATAATATTATATATTTATATTAATTTATATATTATTTGTTTTTTATAAATAAATATAAAAAATAATATATTTATTCAATATCATTATTAGTGCTAATACAGTTATAAAAAATAATTAAATAAGCAACTAAATAGACCCAAAAATTTATAAGTAAAAAATTGTAATGCCAAAAATATGATTTAATAAAGGGATAAAAAATAAGTCTAATTAAATTCATTGGACAAAAAATAGTGTTATTTTCATGGTCACGTCGTAACCATATATTACCCATTGTTGGAGAAAATTGAACATATAAGCTAAACACAACAAAAATTATAAGTATATTACATAATAATATCATAATAAACACTAATATAACACATTTTTATATATTTCTAAAACCTTTACTTTAGTTTTACTGTTTAACGGACTTATTTTTAACGGACTTATTTTTAACGGACTTATTTTTAACGGACTTATTTTTAACGGACTTATTTTTAACGGACTTATTTTTAACGGACTTATTTTTGGTTATACATCGCTTTGTTAAATTATTACGAGTTTTACCGTGTGAACAACGTCGTGTTTTATTATTTTGGGTTTTATTTTTATTTGTTTTGATTTTTGTCATGTTTGTCTCAGTATTAGCATCTAATTTCGCAAATTCATCTAATTCATTTTTTTCAGTATTATTTTTTTGTTTTGGTTGTATTATTTTTGAAGGAGGTTTATTTATGGGAATATGATTTACAAATGATTTTTTTAATCGTGACAATATACCAGTTTCCAATAGTATTGTTTCATACTCATCAATTAAAGTACTAATATTGATTTCTCTCGTTATAATATTAAAATCATACATTTTGTGAAAAAAAATAGATAACCGTGTAAATGTGTTAGTATTTATAGCCTTTTGTTTATTAAAACAATTCAACATAAATTGTAAAGTAAATCCTAAACCAAACACATCAATAGAATCAACTATACGATTTAAAACAACCATATATTTTTCAGTATCTACTAATTTACTAAAACTATCAAAAAATTCTGCAATATATGCATATTTAGTATCCACTGTTGCATGCGGATTAATATATGAAAATAAAACATTAAATGCATTGGGGTTTTTAATGGGTAATTTTAATGTATTTTTGTCTGATTTTGCGATTATGAGTTCACTTATTTGTGATTTATATTTCTCTCGTTCAGCTTTGGATGCAGATAAATAGCGATTATATTTTGTCTTATTCATAAACCCACAATCAAATGGATACGACCAATGAAATATGCTTAAAAAATTGTTATTATCTTTACTTGAATTGATAACCTTATTTTTGTCTCGCATTAATCCAAAATCTATGTATTTAAGTTTACCGGTTTTGGTATCAAATAAAATATTATGGGGTTTTATATCATTATTAACCAATCCATTATCTTTAAAAAATTGCAATCCTTTTAGTAAATGATGTACTTCTAACCAAAAGTTGTCGGTTTTAATCCTTTTGTCTGTTTTTAGATATTTGGTGATTTCATCGCTACAAAAATGTTTCAAATCAGGTCCACCATATTTAAGCAGTAATAATTTATAATCATTCGGATTTTTTTTTATTTCGGAATCTGAAATATATTTGCATTTTGCAATGTCTCTGTAAACATGTGCATCCAATTGAGGACTACATAAAATAGGTGTCCCTAAATGATATTCGTTTGTCTTATCATAACTTCCTATTACTACAAATTCTTTTAGTTCTGTTTTTGCATGTTTTGTTGTCATAATTTTTGAAACATACTCGTCGTAATCAAAATTGGGCTGTATACCTTTTTTGCAATGAATACTTGGTTTATGAACGCAACCATATGCGCCTTCTCCTGCGACATCTCTCTCTATATCTAATGTTAAGTCATCATTTGTTGTATCATTTTTTATTTTCTTTTTTATAATATTTATTGACTTGGTCATATATATTATAAAAATAATATTTCTGGAGCGATTCTGATTTTCGCATTGTTTTTATTGATTGCCAATAAATGGAAACTTCTGTGTTCGCAATCTATAAGCGCTGCTTTTCCTTTTAACCATATTTTTCCTGCTACCAATTCATTTATTTTGAGTAGGTGACTTGGTATTAAATCAAACCTGGGTTTACCATCATAAAAACAATTTATAAATTTCTCTGTTTTATATATTGAAAATCCATTAAATGCGGACAAACACGGTATCAGTGTTTTTGGCGGGGTTGACCTTATTATATTTTCAATGTATGTTCCCCAAGCATGCCAATCTTTAAAATGCATACATCCATATGAGTATGGATATTTTGAGAATGCCCACAAATCATAGTATGGTTCTTTGTTGAAAGAAAGTGCATCCCATTCAGATACTTTTTCTCTCAATAGATAATATTCTAAAACATTTATTTGAGGAGTTTCATAACATACTTCATCTGCATCCATCATAATAAAATAGTCATAATCATTAAATTGTTCTTTAATTATATCCAAACATTTATTACGAGCTTTTGCTATATTGTAAACACGATATTCATGTAATATGTCTTTATTAATATGTAAAATTAGACGGCAATTATTATTAATATTATTTGTTTTTTGGTAATTTTGTATTATGTCTAATGTATTATCGTCAGATTTATCATAAGATATGATTATTTTATAGTCGGAAAACATGGCGCCAATTATATCCATGTTTTGTAATACTTTTTCCAAATATTTTCCGCAATTTTTAACTGTACTACAAATGCAACATTTGGAATCAAACATATATATATATACTTTTATGAAAAGTATAGCAAAATATCATGATTTAATAATTAAAATACAAATTTTGTCCATACATTTTGATGTCCTTCTAATAATTTTGTGAAGCCTTTTTTTTGTAAATTATTTCTAATTTTATCATAATTGCATTTTTCAGGATAATCTGCTTCAAATATAATTAATCTTAAATTATCATAAAAATCGGGATTTTCATCAAAAAAAACTTCTAAAAATCCTTCGCAATCTGCTACTAACACATTAAAATTTAAGTTATATATTTCCTTGATTTCATTTAGTGTATAAGAAGGTATTTTTGTTTCATTATTTTCTACAAAAGTTGCCCCATATCCACCTAAACAACAATCTAATTCAGTCAAACCTAATTTTTTATTAGAAATAAATCCTTTAACAATATTAAACTTACAATTATTTCTATCTCTATTTAATTTTAACGCATTCCATACTCTATCATCAGGTTCTACTACAACTTGATTAGTTTTATTATTTAATTTAAAATTTATTACACATGATACAGAACCATACCTTGCACCTAATTCTAAAACAACATCAGTCTCTCTAATAAATTCATTAGCTAAAACCTGTTCAAATTTTTCAATACTTTGTGTATCTATTTGATTGTTATACTGGTCTCTAATATCCATATTATATTTATTATAACTATATTAATAAATAACAAAAGTAACGTATAATTTTTATAGTTTAAAATGTTAATATGTAAATGTTAATAATGAAAAGTATATTTTGCTATACTTTTCATAAAAGTATATTTTGCTATACTTTTCCCAAAAGTATAAAAAGTATATTAGATATCTAAACTAACCGTATTTTTATCTGATTTGGGTTTTCTACGGCTGCGTTTGGGTACATTCGCTTCATTTTGCAAATCCTTCAAATCATTGATGCTAATGGTGCTGCTATTGTTATCTGGGTAATCCGTTTGTGATTGTGATTGCGACTGTGACTCTTGTCTATTTGTATTAGAATTTCGTTGCATAGAAGGTGCCGACTCTGCGATATTTATCGTTTTTGTTTTTAATCCCGATAAAATATCATTTATATCACTGGGTCCCTTCATTTCAGGGCGTCGCTGGCTTTTTTGCGAAGGCATCGGCGGTTCAAACCCGGGGACACCAAAATTACTTTCTCTGATGCTAATACCATCATCTGCAAAGGAACCTCTGGCCATACTAATATCAGGACGTGCTACATTATTGCCTCCCCGATTGGCAGAAGGAGGGGCAGAATTGGGACCCTGAGTTGCTAAAGGGGCAGGGGGTCCTCTACCTTGTGGAACAGATGGCTCGCTATAAGCTGAAGCGGCTGTAGGATTCATTAATCCACCCATAAACCCTGAAAACCCGGGACTTGTGTTAGACATGGAGTTAACTGCTGCATTTTGGAACTGTCTCATTAGGTCAGGATTTTGTCTCATGATATCATCCATACCGGGCATAGCACTTTTAAACATAGTATTTGTCATATGAACCATCATAGCAGACCCACCTAACTGAAACATTAATTTCAATTCTGGCGCTAAGCTTGCCTTAGACTTGTATTTCTCATAAAGTTCACCAAAAACATCATCATAGTCATTAATATTTTCATTGATTTGTTCACCCCATCCATCTAATTTGACATCAAATGGGTCAAAACGATTATTCAAAAATTCAATTCCATTAATAACTGCCATCATCATATTGCCTTGAAATTTAACCGAATTTTGTTTGGTCTTTTCCTCCATAATCATCTCATATTCACCTTGCATCTCTGCTAAATCCGAATCCATATTGTATTTTTTAGTTAGCTCTACTCCTTTTTTCTCTAATGCCTCCAACTTTCTTAAAAATTTAAATTTCTCTCTCAATAATTCATCTTTTGACAATTTAGGCTGAGAGCTCATACCAGTACGGTCGGGATTAACCGGAATATTATTGAACTTGCCATAACCATCCCATGTTTTACCATCACTTGCAGTATTAAATGTAGAATTTCCTACAGTTGGCTCGTCAAAACGAACTGACGGCTTATCGTCAAAACTGTTTTTCATGCCAAATAATCCAGAATCAAAACTGGGTCCATTTGTATTGTCTGTATCATTTGCTAAATCATTCAATTCACTTTCCAAATTATTTAAATCTTCTAAATCAATATCACTGGTAGGACCACCGGAATTAGTAGACCTTTTTTCATTCATTAAAAGCTCAATTCCTCCACCAAAATTGGATTTTTTATTATTACTATTCCAGTTTGAACCAGAACCAGAATTATTATCTAAATTTTCAAAATCCAAAGATATATCAATAATATCGTTATCCATTTATTATGATTTAATTAGAACATTTAATTTTAAGTAATACGAATTATAATATATATTTTTTAAATAATACTAATAAAATACACTTTTATATTTTATTTTTAATATACCACATGCCTTGTAGGAAGCAATCTGATAAATCATCTTTTTTATTGTGTTTATGTAGGAAGACAGACCATTCTTTAAATCGTTCATCGGTATCAACAAAATGGAGGCTGGTTTTGACCCCTAATTGTTTCCGTTGTTTATAGTCTAATTTAACTTTTGTATTATTTTCCTTAATATTTTCATTAATACCTTCTTCTAAAATGAGGTTAGCTGGTATAAAATCTTTTAATTTATTGGATGCACTGATGAATTCAATTTTGATATTATTATTTTTCATAATGAAATACTGAGATATCATGCCCTGAATTGTTTTCATTTTGTTAGCGATGGGGCCGATTTGATTTTCAATAATAATTGTATCAATCTCGTCATCAGATGAATCTGTATTAAAAAAAATGTTGTCAAATTTATGTTGAATGTTGCGACCGATTGTTACTAAATCAATCTTGGTAGCATTACTTTTATCAACTGGACTGAGACAATTAGTATTTGTAAAGTTGGTTATTTGTTGTATTATTTCAGTCTTTTTTGCATTAGCACTATGAGTAATTTTATATTTATTTGCTATATCAATTAATGATTGTAGTTTTTGTTTATTAATAAAAGATGGTTTTAAATCTGGTTTGGGTTGTAAAAAAGGTTGTTTCTTTGCATGTTTTAAACAATAACATTTGTCTTCTTTGCTAAATTTGGCAGGTTTATTACATATTTCTGATTTGTCTATTTCCATACACTTCATTTCATTTTTTTCACTTAAGTCAATGTTGTCCCATTTGAGAATCTTTATACTTTTGTTTTTTACAGTATTATCTATTTCATCTACTATTTTAAAGAGACAAAATGATAAATTTTTTATTCCAACGTCAACTGATAGCATTTTCATGTGACTAAATAATTATATAATAAATTATAGAAGTAAGTTATTATATTGTTTTTTATATAAATATGTTTACACAATTATGTTTATTTATTACCATCTGGATTAACTTGCATAATTGGCGCAACCATTCTTGCTTGTAATTGTTGATTTGATACAAAATTTTGTTTCAAGTCACTATTATAATAGTCAAAATTATAGTTTGGCAACGAATTATCGTGTAATGATGTAAACATATAAGGTGTTTTTGATTCTGGCTTATTATTTGTAACAGAATAAGGGTTGTTTCCGGAAGAATAAATTGACTCCATTGAGTTATATTTCATAATGTGACTTGCGTTATTTTGCATATATTGTCTATATTTCCAATTGGAATTAATATTGGACTGTGTATGAATTTTATTATTTAATACTGCCTCTGGTTGCCATGATTCGTTAATATTTTGAGAAGGTAATGTATAATATGGTTTCATTATATTATATATTTACTTTATATTTATATTCTTCTCTATATAATATTTTATTCTTTTCTCTTTATTCTTTATTCCTCTCCAAGTAACTTTAATAATTCATTCTTTTTAAGCTTTGATGCGTCAGGAATAATCCCCTTCTCAACAACAACATCTCTAAGCTTATTTAATGACATTTTTTTATATTCAACTGACTTATGTTTGTTTGAATCATCTCCAAAATCATTAATATTCATACCTATATCAGTCATTGAAATAGAAATAGTTTTTAAATCGTTGGTAATTTCTACAGGAGATAATTCATCTAAATGCATATTAATTGGTTCCGCTAAATGAATAGATTTAATATCATTAACAGCAACATCAGTTGATTCATTGACATCGCCTAAATCTACTAATTCATCATTAGTTTTATCTATTTCATCCGCTTCTTCGGTTATGTCATTTGACATATCTTCTAAATCAAGAATATTAATATCATTGTCTAAATTTATGTCTAAATTTATGTTATCTTCTAAATCATCGGTTTCTGATACTGATTCATCGGCTTCTGATTCTACTTCCGAAACTGATTCATCGTCGTCTGCTTCTGAATCTTCTGCATCAGTTTCCGAATCAGTTTCATGTTCAGTTTCTGAACTTGTCTCTTCATCATCTGACACATGAATTAAATTAATTGTTTTTCCTCCTAAACTATGCTTTTTTAATCCAACCTCTTCATCGTCATCTTCGTAATTATATTTTTCATCTTGTTGTTGTTGTTGTTGATTAACTGGAACAACTGCTTTATATTTTAACTCATGTATTTCATCCGCCATTGTTGAAACAAGTCCTAACATAGATGAAAATTTATGATCTTGTTCAGACATTCTGTAGCTAACATATGCAAATATACCGCCAATTAAAATTACAATAATTGCAATGCTAAATAAAAATGATGTGCTTATAAAATCTGAAATGGCCATTATTACAAAAAGAGTATATATTTATAATATTAAGAGAACGAATAATTATAATTAGTATTTCAAGATAATATAAAAAATTGAATTAATTAGCTTAAAATAATTAAAGCACCAATTAAACAAACAACCACAATAACAAATTAAAACAAAATGGATTCTATTTATGTTTTTAGGTATACTCCTGCATCTATTAAACGATTGATATATGTATATTTAATCGGACTGGGAACACCGAGTTCAATTTTAATAAAAGACGAATATAAAAATATATATGAGAAATATAAAGATACCATTATAGTGAATCGCTATATGTGTTACATGAATGATAAAGATCTTGGATTCATGGGATACAAAGCAAGTGCACAAAAATTCTTTAAAAGAACAGTTGCAGTTGGATTATATAAAAACTATAAAGGCGATATTGGAGAATTACCACACGAGAATTGCTTATTACCACAACATATTTATGAAATAGATGGTGTTAAAATGTTTTATCTATATAACTATAGCAATGCACATAAATTTAATATAATTTATACATTAAGGTCAGATAATCATAGTTTAAAAAAATTATTTAAATATAAAATATTGCAGCTAAAAAGTGAAGAACAGGAACAAGGACAAGAGGAACATTTAATAAACCTATAAACTTTGTAAAATTTCATTAGGATAATTCATATCGCTTAATACCTTGAGTCCTCCTTTTACTGTTGAAATACCCTTAACTAACTTGTATGTATAATCAAAACTATTTCCTTTTTTATTTGTCTTCATATTGAAATTGGTAATTTTTTTATTTTTGGATAATTTTTTGCATATTTTTACATAATGCGTTGTTAGTAAACACGTGACATTATCTGTTTTAACAATATACTTCATAAATGCAGTAGCACTTGTTATGGCTTCATCTGGATTTGTTCCAGAATATAATTCATCAAAAATGCAAAAATGCGTTACTTTGTTATCTGGTTCTTCGTCTTCTTCGGTTTCATTATCATTTGAAATAGAATCAATAATATCTTTACACCGTCTTGCTTCTGCTTGAAATAAACTGTCTCTTGCTGATGTATCCGGAATATTTAAATAACAATGAAATTTATCAAATGGTTGCAATTTAAGGCTTGCGAAACAACCATATCCTGTTTGCTGTGAAAGTAAAATATTAATTAACGCACTTTTAAGTATGGTTGTTTTACCAGAAGCATTCGGGCCTGTTATGATAATATTTTTATTTAGTTTACAATCATTTGTTACTACATTAGGGTCATCAATAAATTTAGGATAATACATTTTTTCAAATATAGGATTCTTTTTATCTGGTTTTCCTTGGTTTCCTTGTTTCTTAATAAATGTAGTTTTATTAAGTTTAAAGTTATCTATATTGCCCTTTAATCCGCTCATTAAATTCATATAACCATTAAATCCGAATGAGTATAACATAGCATTATGGAATTCATTATTATCATATATTTGATAAAATGTGTGCATAATATGCCCTATTTCTCCAAGTTTAAAAATAGAATTAAATGAAGTTGTTAAAGGAGTTATAATATCAATATCCGACTTCAATTTCTCTAATATACTCATTTTGGTTCTAATAGAATCATTAAAATTGTCATACGTAACAAGTTGTTTAGACATTTCTAAATGATATTGCATTGAATCAATTGTAAATTTGATATATGTGCTAAATTTATTTAGATAATCGTGAATTTTTTTCATATTGGAATAAAATCGGATACAGATTAATATATTTTGATAAATGGAAAATAAATACAATCCAGCCGAAATAAGCAAATAGATTTTTTGTCCAAAATCCACCTCATGAAAACTGGTAAATATTTTGGTAATGGCATGTTCAGAAATTAGACCTCTTAAAATTTCAGTATATTCTTTAATGTTTAAGTTCAATCCTTTCATTTTAATAACAAAGAATGGCATAATTAAAACAAGAATAGGCAATGATAATGATAGTATTGGCGACGTTATGTTGTATAAGCTTAACAACTGTAGAAATTGTGCATTATTATTCATGAATTTTGCAAAATCCCAATCAATAAATAAATACTTTTCACAAAACCCGGTTTCCGATTTTATTTCATTCCATGCGGTTACTGTCTCTTCTATAGCATAATCATTTATTTTGTGTTTATCTGCAATATTTGTGACATTTTTGTTTGAAAATGATTCTAATAATTGCTGATTTTCCTTTAAAAAATGTGTGTCTGTTGTGTATAATGTTGGTAACACATCTAATACTTTTTTCCCGAGAGAGTTACTTGGGTTAAATACGTAGTTGTAAATTGGTTTATCGTCTTCTGTCTTTATATCTTCTGTCTTTGTAATAGCCAACAGTTCTAAATCAGTTATAATAGTGTCTCCCAGTTTTTTAACCTGTGAGTTATAACTAATTGGCAATTTAAATACTTCATTAATATTTTTAGTCATGTTTTTTATTTTATCTTTATCGTTATCATTGTTAGCGTCTTTATTGGTTTCTGGTTTTACAGCCTTATTCAATATGTTATTAAGTATTCCATTTAACATATATTTATAAAATAGAATATTTTATAATATTATATTTTACGAATTATAAATATTTTACGTATTACACTGAAAAATTTGCAGGAAGCTCATCAATCTGAGTATTATAGTATCTTTCAATCTCTTTAAGTATAGTTACATCACGTCTGGTAATAAAATTAATCCCCGTACCTTTTCTACCCCATCGGCCACTTCTACCAATACGATGTAAATAAGTATGAACATCCTTAGGGATATCAAAATTAATAACAGTGCTAACCTGTTGAATATCAATACCACGAGCAGTAACATTAGACGAAATTAGTACTCGTGCAATTCCTGACCTAAATTCAGCAATGGATTTTTCTCGGTCTGATTTATCCATATAGCTATGAATGCAACAAACAGGAAAATTATCTTCTCTCATTGCATCATATAAATCTGAAACACGTTTAACACTATTGCAATAAATAATACAATGTGAAAGCGAAATAACTTGGAAAATATCCTTAAGTGTATTATATTTTTCAACGTCATTATTCAATGCGACAAAATATTGTCTAATTCCTTCCAATGTTAACATCTCAGCCGCTACACTGATTCTCACAGGATTACGCATAAATTTATCAGTAATATTGTAAATATTCGGCGGCAATGTTGCACTAAATAGCGCTACTTGAATATCATTATTAAAATACTGGAAAATATTATAGATTTGCTCCTTAAACCCCTTAGACAACATTTCATCCGCTTCATCAATAACAACTAACTTTAGCTTTGATGCATTAATGTGTCCACGTCGTATCATATCATATACTCTTCCAGGGCATCCGACAATAATATGCGGTGGACTGGTATGCATATCATCAACATCGGCATCAATGGATGACCCACCAACGATTGTTTTAATTCGGATTCCTGTCATCATAATAGATAAAGACGCCAAAACTTTTGCCGTTTGGTGTGTCAACTCGTGAGTTGGGCTTAAAATTAATACTTGATTTGAATTATCCGCAATATCAACACGAGACAATGCACCAATTGAAAACGTGGCGGTTTTACCCGTCCCTGATTGGGCTTGTCCAATAATATCAAGCTTATCAATAATAGGCTTGATAGCCTTGCTTTGAATTGGACTCGGTTTTTCAAAGCCATATGCGTAAATACCTCGCAACAGTTCAGGACAAATATCTAATTCATCCCATGCATTAATAATCTCTAATGGTGTATCGGGAGTAACATGTGTATTGGATGTAACGTGCGTAAAATCGTTTGTAATATCAGTTGACATTAATTATATTATATTATATTATAGTAAGATGGTTTTAAGTGTATTTTAATATAATATTATATTTATTATATTTAAAAAAATTGATATAAAAAATAGCATATATATATTAATTAGAATAGTAAAATGACAACAATATCAAAATATACATTAGAACAAATTAATGCAATTTCGGTTGCAGGATTTAAATATGATATGTCGCAAGATACGATTGATATGATTAATCACCTTACTGAAAAAATAGGCAGTAGTATAGTGATCGCAAATAATCATTTTCACAAAAAGGAGTCGCCGACTGTAGTGAATACAAGTTTTAACGACGATTCATATTCACAAATGGGAGCGGGTTCAGCTGCAGGTAAAAGGCGGAAAAATAATAAAAACATGGAGGTATTTGAAGATTGGAACACTATTAGAAATTTTCAGGCCACAGTGATTGAGCAGAAAACTGGTATTAATGCGCATATAGATCAGATACGTTTACATTTAAATAAATTGACAGATAAGTCGTTTTTAGTTGTAAGAGAGAAGATAATTGCCAGCATAGATAAAATTTTAGAATTAGAAACTGATACATCGGTATTATGCAGTAGTTTGGGAGTAGCTATTTATGATATTGCATCCAGTAATAAATTTTATTCCAAAATTTATGCGGATTTGTATGCAGAATTAATTAGTAAATATAGTTGGTTAAGACCGGTATTTGACGCAAGTTTTAGTGAAGTAGATGAATTATACAAAAACATTGTTTATTTTGACCCTGATAAGGATTACGATAAATTTTGTGATATGAATAAAAAAAATGATAAGCGGCGAGCAAATACTCAGTTCTTTGTTAATTTAGCATTGAATGGTTTTATTTCAAAGTCGTCTGTTGTGAATATATTTAAGACGCTATTAGAAATAGTATTGGATTTAATAGAGCAACCAAATAAGAAAAATGAAGTGGATGAACTCACTGAAAACATTGCTATATTGTTCAATAAGGAGCTAATAGAATATACTGATGCCGATAAAATAAATGGTAAAACAATCATTGAGTTAATCACTATGTTGGCAAAAAGTAAGGCAAAGGATTTTAAGAGTTTGTCTAATAAGGCGATATTTAAATTTATGGATTTAATTGAGATTTAATTGAAATAGCAACCAAACTTAAATAAATGTGCAAGATTGTAAATGAGTTAAAAGAATTTTATAATATTTATAATATAAAATATATTTTATAATGAATACTAATACAGATGGTAATATAACTTTTTTTCTGGAAGATTATGAAGTAGATGACTTAGAAGATAATAATAATATATTGGAGCAATTAATGCATGATTTTGAAAATACTGTTATTGAAGATGAAGACCATGCTGTTGATTTAGGTTTAAATAACAATTTATTATATTTTGCAAAAAAATCTATATATGATGGAAATGAAGAATTATATTATGACAAAGAATATACGACAAAGGAATTACTAAAAATATGTCAATATTATGGTCTTGCTAAAAATATAAAGGCTGCAAAATGTAAGAAAATAGATATAATTACAACAATTATTTATTTTGAGAGTTGTGTTGAAAATACTAATATAGTGAAACAAAGACATAATATGTGGGCATACATGACAGAAATGTTAGCAGATTCCAAAATGAAATGTTATTTACTTTGGTAAATTATTGTTGTTTTATTTTGATAAATATAATAAAAGTAAAAAGTAAATATTAAATATTAAATATTACTAATTTATATACAATATGGTTGTATCTAAATTAGATAGCAGTGTTAATTATCCAGAACTGAAGCGATTAGAAAAGTCGGATGTAAGTAAGGAATCAAATTTGTATCAGATTGAAATAGCTGGAATAAATGTAATTATTGCCATAGGTAGCCCCAAGGACACATTTTCTGGAAAACAAATAACATATTTTCCGGTATATTTAGTAAAACATAATAATAAGGTTTTGCAAATAGGTGTTTACGAAATACGAACTACAAATGCGATAGATTATATGGATGAAGACGGATTGTTAAATGTAGAAGCGCTTGATGACCCATTAATTTATACATTTGCGACAGAAGAAATGATACAGCGTCTACGAATGGTTCCAGAAGATGAAGCAGAGGAAGAGAACAAGAAAAAAAGTGCGAAGGCTGACTCAGCTTCTGCTGCTGAAAAAGATGAAAAACGAGATAAAAAGGCATCAGAAAAAAGACAAGGTGAAGATGTTGTTATATTTATTCCGGATAATCGTCGTGATACATTTACTGTAAGAAGAGGTGCAAAAATTCCTCCAATAATAAAAACGGAAACATCAAAGGACGCAAAGGATATAAGAGAAAAGTTTCATGACAGTTCAAGCGATACATGGCTTCAAAAATATATGAAAAATAAAAATTATACCATTACAGATAATGAGGGAAGAGGTGATTGTTTATTTGCAACGATACGAGATGCATTCCAAAGTATAGGTCAAGATACAACGGTTACAAAGTTGAGAGAAAAAGTTGCATTTGAAGCGAAACAACAAAACTTTGATACATATAAGGAAATATATGATACATTTTTAAAAGAGATAACAGAAACCAGATTAAATTCAATAAGGGTAAAAAAAGAGTATGATGAATTAAAGGCTAAATTATCATCAACAATAAACCGAGATGAGCAATTAAAAATTCGTGATGCGGCAATAAAAACAAAGGAAACGTTTGATACATTGAAACGAGAGTATACGTATGCAACAGAAAATATAAGAGACGTTGAATTTATGAAAGATATAAATAATTTAACAGATTTAAAAAAATATATGAAATTATGTGATTTTTGGGCGGATGCATGGGCGATAAGTACATTAGAAAGAATATTGAATATTAAAATTATAATTTTATCAAGTAAAATGTATGGATCAGGTGATTTAAACAATGTGTTGCAATGTGGTGAATCTGTGGACCCCATAATTGAAAGTAGAGGTGAATTTGACCCTGAATTTTATATAGCAGTAGAGCATACAGGGAGACATTATATGTTAATAGGATATAAGGGGAAACAGATATTTAAATTTAATGAAATTCCGTATGATATAAAAAAAATGATTGTAGATAAATGCATGGAGAGAAATGCAGGTGTTTTTAAATATATACCAGAATTTGAGCAGTTTAAGGCGGAGTCCGTAGGAGCAAAAGAAGCCCCAGTGTTTGATGAATTGGGTGAAGCAAAAATCATGAATTTATATGATGATAATGTAGTGTTCTTTTTCTATTCTAAATCAGCAGACAAGCCGCTTCCAGGAAAAGGCAGCGGGGAACAAATGCCATTAGAAGATGCACCGAAATTTGCAGACTTGGCTGGTTTCCCTCAATGGCGTAAAAAATTGTCAAACTTTTGGGTAAATCCAGACGGTAGTGCATTATTTACATTGGATAACCATCAATGGGCTTCAGTGGAGCATTATTATCAGGGTTCAAAATTTAAAAAGAGACATCCAGAATTTTATTTATCGTTTTCATTAGATTCCGGAACCGAGTTATCAAAAGATCCAGAAATGTCAAAGGGTGCTGGTGGTAAAACAGGTAAATTTAAGGGAGAATTAATAAGACCAAAACAAGTGGAAATAGATCCAGATTTTTTTATGAAACGTTCTACAACTGAAATGAATGCGGCGCAGGATGCAAAGTTTACACAGAATCCGGATCTAAAAGCGTTATTAGTTGCAACAAAGAATGCGAAATTAATGCATTATAGAAGAGCAGATACGCCTATAATTTTTGATAATTTGATGATTTTGCGTGACAAAATTGTGCGAGGTATGGCTTAAATATTATGTTCTTTTGTTGTCTTTAAGTTGAAATACTTATATATTATATTATATTTTGCGGTATAAAAATGTAAAATATAATAAAAACTTATATTATATATTTAACTATGAAAATTACATCCGATAGTCACAAACTAATGTTATTCTTTGGAAAACATAAGTGTTTGCCACATATTAAACAAACTGCAACTACGAATACATTATTTAAAAAATTATTTAACGAGTTGGATGCTGCTGTAAAATATATTGCAACAGTTAAGGCTCAGATGGGCGACACATTTTATAAATTAAAAATACAAAAAATCAATTCAGTTAATCAAATACCTAAACCAACTACATTTCCCGTGGATGGATTTCCGCATATTATTCGTAAACACATTGATGACTACTCATTTGCTTCGCTTACATATACATTTCATTTATTTGGTCGTCCAATTACAATTATATTTTTAATAGAGGACGATAAACCGGAATTATATATTGAGAAATATAACACATATGTAGATCGTATGCTGACATGGTTGTATATAGTCAATGAATATGCTTCACGTTCATGCGCTGCAAACCTAACTGTTTTTGTTTATCACACATCTTTAACAAAAGAGTTGCCAAAGTCATCCATAGAAATATTAAATGAACATCATGTGAATACCGCATTTACAATGTCGTGTCCAAAAGAATCGGAAATTGTTGTTTTTAGAAAGGAAGAATGGTTTAAGGTTTTCATGCATGAGACATTCCATAATTTTGCATTGGATTTTTCGGATATGAATACATCGGAAGCACATGCTAAAATATTAAGTATTTTTCCAGTTAATTCGGATGTCAATTTGTTTGAGGCGTATACTGAATTTTGGGCAAGAATCATGAATGTTTTATTTTGCAGCTATTTTAATACTAAGACTACAAAAAATAAAAATAAAAATAAAGATATTGATGTGTTTTTAAAGAATACAGAATATTTTATGAATTTAGAAATTATGTATGCTTTTTTCCAAATGATAAAGGTCTTGCATTTTATGAATTTAGAATATAGACAATTATATGAATCGGATATACAATCAGACTCTATTAGAAAAACATTGTATAAAGAAAACACAAACGTGTTGTCGTATTATGTGATTACAATGATTTTAATATTTAATTATCAATCTTTTTTGTCATGGTGTAACACAAATAATACATCATTACTTCAATTTAAAAAAACAACAGCAAGTCAAGCCAGTTTTTGCGATTTTATTGAAAAAAAATATAAAAACAGTGATTTACTTTATGCAATTGACTGTACTGTCCGATTATTTAAAAATGTAAAGACTGCTCACATACAAACAGGAACAAATAAACTTAAAAATATTAGTTACTTGATGAATAACTTACGAATGACTATTTGTGAATTAGGATAGAATAACTTGTTATTTATTATGTTTCCTATGCGACCAGCAATACGATTCACATTTGTAACAAACCTTACCACATTGTTTCCCTGACTTGGTTGAAATCTCGCAAACATATTTATAATGACTGTTTCCGATAGATTTTTTATTGGCATGCCATGCTTTACTTGCTTCATCAAAGTCTATGTTTACTTCTAACTCTCTATGCATAATATTAGGCTCAGCAATTGTTTTTATAATTATTACAGGAACTGTGGTTGTAGTTGTAGTTGTATTGGCTACAAGTTGGCTGTTTTTATGTTGTCTTCGTGTTTGTACCATTTTATTGATTTGTTTAATTACTTTGTTTTCATTATAAATGTGATAAAAAGTATTTCAATTTTATTTATATTTTGTCTCAATCTGAACCAAAAAAGTTCATTATATATTAGTATATATTTTAATTTTATAATAAACTCCCTAAATATATTAATAAAAATTATATTAAATATTGATTTAGTAATATATATAACACAACTACATCAATTTTATGGGTATTAAATATTTGAACCGATTTTTGAGAGAAAACTGTCCTGAATCTATTGGACATATTAAATTAGAGGAATTATCCGGCAAAAAAATTGCTATTGATATCAGCATTTATTTATACAAATACGAAGCCGATAATGTATTGCTTGAAAACATGTATCTTATGCTGGCTACATTTCGCCATCATGATATTATACCTGTTTTTATATTTGACGGCAAACCTCCCGCTGCAAAAAAGGAACTATTGCAAAAACGAAGAGATGATAAATTAACTGCACAAAACGAATATGATGAATTAAAGGATAAATTAGATATTATTAATACTACGAATCCGAATACCAATACAAATAATAGCGAAGAAGTACAAGAAATTGTTTTAGCAATGAATTTACTTAAAAAACAGTTTGTCTCTATTAGTCGGGACAAAATTAATAAAGTAAAGGATTTAATTCGGGCGTATGGTGCAACGTATTATGACGCACCTGGAGAGGCTGATGCACTTTGTGCTATGCTTGTTATCACAAAAAGAGTATGGGCGTGTTTAAGCGAAGACATGGATTTGTTTGTTTATGGCTGCAATAGAGTGATACGATATTTAAGCTTAACAAATCATAATGCAATTATATATTATACAAAAGGCATTCTTAGAGAGTTAAATATGACACAAAAGGAATTTAAAGATGTATGCATTTTGTCTGGAACCGATTATAATATGAAGACTAATAATTTGTCTAATAATATTATTTCTATTATGCAATTATTTACTGAATATAAAAATGATGCTACTATTCATACCAATAATAACACAATTGGCTTTTATACTTGGATCATTAATAATAAACCAAGTTATTTAGAATTAATCTTTGACTGGGAACTATTAGACAAAATATCTAAAATGTTTGATTTCTCTAATGAACTATTTCAAACCTTTAAAAATATAAAAATAATTAATGGACACATTCAAAAGGAGACTATACAAAACATAATGAGAGAAGATGGCTTCATGTTTATTAATTGATATGGCTGTTTTATTAGTTGATTGGTTTGTTATTTATTTTTATTCTTTTTTTTAAAATTAAAATACTATTTCTCTCATTGTTCTGTTTTCAAAAGGGTAAAATAAAATTTATTATTATTTTAGTTACCTTTATTGTGTAAAATATTATAGGTTTGGTATAAGAAATGTTTATATAATATTATTTTATTATATAAAATGTCAGGGAATACAGGAAATACAAATTATGGATTAGGGTCATTAGCTAATAATACTACAGGAGAGCAAAATTCAGCTTTTGGTGAAGATGCATTACTTAACAATACCACTGGTTATTGGAATACAACTGTTGGTGCTTATTCTGGGGCTGCTAATGCTATAGGAATAAGCAATGTTTCTTTAGGAACTAATGCTCTGTTAAGAAATACAGCCAGTTATAACACTGGATTAGGAACTGCTGCATTATGTTTCAATACTACTGGAGACCGAAATGTTGCAGTAGGGTCTAATGCATTAGAGAAAAATACAAGTAGTAGCGATAACATTGCTATTGGAGCACAAGCTTTATATAAAAATTCTAATGGAACAAGTAATACTGCAATAGGTTCTTTTGCATTACAAGAAAATACAATTGGGTACAATAATATTGCTATTGGACAACAATCTTTAAATCTAAATACATCAGGTTTCAAAAATGTAGCAATAGGCTTTACAGCATTACAAAATAATATAGATGGTAGTGATAATATTGCTATTGGAGAACAATCTTTAAATCTAAATACATCAGGTTACACAAATGTAGCAATAGGCGTTAGAGCATTACAAAGTAATACACAAGGTAACTATAACATAGCTATTGGAGAAGAAGCTTTATATCAAAACAAAATTAGTAGTAATAATATAGCTATTGGTTATAATACACTTAAAAATAATGGATTAACTGGAGTTTCAAGCAGTAAAAATAATATAGCAATAGGAGTTGATACTTTAAAAGCAAATATTACAGGTTTTGATAATGTAGCTATTGGTTCTAATAATGCAATAAACAGTATTTCAGGTATTAATAATGTATCAATTGGTTCTGATGCATTATACTTTAATAAAGATGGATATAATAATACATGTGTTGGTTCAGAGTCATTAAATACAAATGTTTCAGGAATTAAAAATACAGCAGTAGGATTTCAATCATTATTTAATTGTATAAGTCATAACAATACAGCATTAGGCCATCATGCAGGAGCTGATACTACTACTGGCACAAATGTAACTTGTATTGGGTATGAAGCTCAGCCATCATCAGCAACTGCTTTAGATGAAATAACATTGGGTAATGCATCAATCCTAACATTGAGGTGCAATGCGCCACTTTCTAATCTTTCTGATGCAAGAGATAAAACAAATCATGTACAACTTAGTCCATGTCTAAATTTTGTAAATAAATTAAAACCTATTACATTTACATGGGACATGCGTCCTACTATTACAACAAGATATAATATAGAAACAAAAACAAATGAAGAAACGACAATTAATGGAAAAAAATATATAGATGATATAGGATTTACAGCCCAAGATTTAAATGCAGCACAAACAAGTGCTAATATTACTATTCCTGGATTGGTAAATAATACAAATCCCGATAAATTAGAAGTATGTTATAGTAGATTGATACCAGTATTGGTAAAAGCGATACAAGAACTGTCTTCTCAAATAGATGCGTTAAAAAGTGAAGTAGCAGCTTTAAAATTAAAAGTTCCTTAAATATATATTATAATTTTTAACTTAAAGAAAATATTCAAGAATAAATGAAATACTATTTCTCTCATTGTGTTGTTTTCAAAAGGAAAAATATAACAATAATAATAATTTACTTTAACAATTTGCAAATATATGGGATGCTATAGGTTTCAGCACACCACTTACTAAATCCTGAACCGTGTTCATATACTGAATATGCGTTGACTTGGTTGGCAAAAGATATTAAATAAAAATCTAACAATACATTTTGCAATTTATTATATTCCATTTTTATTCCTTCTCCTGTATGACAAATATCATGTAAAGTTGTTTTAATAAATGGATAATGCTTTAAAATATTAGTTTTTAAATGTATGTTATCAGAAATTAGTAAATACTTGGTATCGGAATCAGGAACTAAATTATCCAGTTCATGTTTTAATATTTTTAATTTTGTTGTTGTTAATATGTCAATATTTTTGTTTGCTTCTATATTTGTTGTATTTTCATTTATAGTTGCATTAATATCTTTCAATAACTCATTGTCTCCATAACGAACGTGTAAAACAATATATTCATGTTTTATTAGACATAAGTTAGTCAACTCGCTTTCAATTAGCAATAGTAGCTGGTTGGATGGTTTCAAAATTGTTTGCATGTATTCTTTATGACATGATTCTATAAATATATTTGGATACGAAATAACATAGACAAATTTATGATTATTATATGATTGTTGTTTTTGTAAATAATAAGTAAAATCATTATTAATCGCAAAATCATGGACTGATGTTATGATATTGTTGTTTAAGATCGTGGGTTTATAATTTAAGCATTCAAATTTATTTATATTTGGAAAGCATATTGCATTACAATTTGTATAATATTCTAAAAATTGTGATATAGGATGGTTTAATAAAGTTATATTACAAGACAAATTATTTTCAGTGCAATATTGCATTATAAAGTAAGATCCCCGAATAAAATCACCTAAACCAGTTGCATTATATTTTTCATTATTAGTATTACTATATGTTTCTTGATATACATTTATTATTTTCTCTCGTTTCAATTGTAATAAATATAAAATAGATGTAATTTGTTTTTTGGTGTACGGTTTATTTATAAATAGCTCATCATCTTCTTTACTCTTATTGTCTTTAATAATCGTAACAAAATTATTAAAATTTTTATTAGTGTTATCATATTTACCTGTTATATGAACATGTTCATTGGTGTATAAATTTCCCTTGTCATTTCCATATTTAACTGGTTTCCTTTTGCTTAACGGGGTTGAAGTAAATTGTAATGATTTCATTTATTTATTGTATTTACTTTAATATATAACAAATAAATCAAATTAAAGTTAATACGCTTTTTAATTTATATACATTTTAATTTATGTTGGATCTAAATAATAAACAATATGATATGCAAACTTTAAAAGAAAATATATTTGATCTTAGCTTAAGAGATATATTGAAAACACAAAAGCTAACATGCGATTTTTGTGTTAAATATATTTTAAATACTAATTATCAATTTAATAAAGAGGATATAAATATCGCTTATCAAGAAGTTTTATCATCGCAACCTCATATTACCAAGAAACAATTATTATTGGCCATTATTAACTATAGTCCAGAGGATGATAGCTATGAAGACTTTGATAGCTTTGCAAATAGACATTAACTTACATTATAAGTTTAAGTTTTTGAATTATTGACATGTTAATTATTATTTTGATACCACTTTTTCATAAGTGGAATCAAAAATGAAATATTTATAATATTATTTATTTTTGTTGTTTATATTTTTATTGTTTTTTATTTATAATTTTGGTATTATAAATGTTTAAACGCTGGCAGCAGCAGCGGCATCAGCAGCCTTCTGGAAATGGGGAGACATAAATCGCTGCAAGTTGAAATACGTAAGCTCATCCGTAGTCTTCAACTTCAAAAGGGACTGAAGCTTGGAATCGGGGTTAATCTTGCGACCATTCGCCTTGTCCTGCAAATCATGCGAGCGGATGTACAAGTTAATCTCACGAGTCACATCCGTGCGAGCCATCTCAGTGCCCTTATCCTTTCCAAGGAAAGAGGCAAGCTCGTCACTAATACGGGTGGGCTTGACGAAACCGGAAGGAGCACGGTTGCCAGTGCGCTTTCTCTTCTTTGAACTGGTCTTCTGGGCAGCCTTTAGCTCACGGCTCCACTTCTTCTCAAGGTTTCTATACTCGGTCTTGAGCGTGGCAACCATGGAGCTAAGCTGGTTAAGCTTGGTCAAAAACTCAACAGACTGGGCAGCAATGGAAGCCTCAATGTCGCCAATGGCGGCATCATCAACAGCAACAGAGGATGCATCAGTTGATACAGCAGCAGCAACAACGGTCTCAACCTTTGGGGCCTTGGGAGCCTTAGGAGCCTTGACCTTGGTCTCAGCCGTGGCCTCAGTCGTGGCGACAGAAACAGAAGCCGTGGTAGTGGCAGCAGGAGCAGGAGTGGTGGTGGCAGTCTCGGTTTTGGGAGCCTTGGCGGCCTTGACAGCCTTGGGCTTCGCCTGCTCAGAAGCAGAAGTTACAGAAACAGAAACAGCGGGGGCAGAAACAGAAGGAGCGGAAGACTCGGAAGCATCAGACTTGGAGGCGGTTTTGGTTTGTTTGGGAGGCATCTTATTATACTATACTAAGGGAAATTCTTTTTAAGTCGTTTAACGCATTAATATATATTAATTGTGATTGACTTTGGTCTTGATAAATAAAATATAATTATGTTTTATTAAAATAGTATCCTTCATAACATGTAGTTGAAAGCTTGATATAACCATGGCAACGATGTAGCTGCTTCAACATTTACTAAAGTTAATGCACCAAGAACATAATAAGCCCCTAAACATTTATTGTCTCTATCAATTCCAGAATTAACGAATTTTTCTAATATTTCTAAAATATATTTGCGAACATCATCAATATTTTCTGTATTATTTAAATGATAAAAATTGAGTCCATTCGGAAATGGTATGCCGCTGGGTGGACAAATTGCTCGTTTTGTTTCAATTGTTAATGGAGCTCTGTACATCCATATATCTAATAATTCTCTCAACATTCTTATTAATTGCAATTTTGTTAAATCCATAAACCATTTTGAATTTGAATAATTTCCTAAAGCATCTATATTTTGAAACAATGTTAATGCTCTTAATTCAATTGACTTTTTTGTTGTGACATCTTCATCCACATTTTTAAGTTCTATACAAATATCAAAATTTAATACTCGGCTTAATCGTAACAAATGCCTTAAATTATTTATAACCTCGGATGTTATTGGTAACCGATTATACGGATTTTTTAATGGACCATTGCATGTATAAATTAAATTATTTATTGACAATAAATCAAAACCATAAATAAATCCATCTGCATCTTTGAAGCTAAAAAATTGCTCATTTTGTAGGTCGGAAATATTATCCATTGTTAAAAAATCTGTCATGTTTGTGCATAGAGCTTTATTTTTGAACGCAGGGCCGTGAAAATTAATATAATTTCTTAACATTTTTCCTCTTGCCACTTTTTGTAGTTTTACTGCATATTTTGATAAAAACAAAAATGGATATATTTTTGCAACCATCTGACCTTTGTTTCCTACTAATTTTAATTTATATGCCGTATTAATTTGTTTTAATTGATGAACACTATAATTGTTTTTTAACAGCATATCATGTTGTGTAAACTTTGGGACACACATATTATCATTTGTTACCTTTTCTTGTTTTGTTATTTGACAAGCCATTTTGTTATTATGTTCATTATAAATATTATCGCAAAATTCATTAAAACTTTCAACACTTTTAATTATTTTTGTATTTGTATTTGTATTTGTAACTGTATTTTTATATTTTAAATTTCTTGTGTTTGTTTTTGCAGGAGGTTTAGAGTGAATATTATTTACATTTGATGTGTTATTTAGAGACGACATAATTAATATTATAATATATTATATTAAAAGAATCTTTTTGAGTTAGTTTTATTTATATTATTATTTTTGATGTTTATATTACTTTTAGTTACTTTTCAAATACTTTTATAATATTTGAAAAATAATTGTTCTTTTATTAAACAAGCTCTTCACCAGCTGCAATGGTTTCCATTTCAAGATTTACAACAAGAACAGGATCTTCTTTTTCTTCTTTTTCCTTTTCCAATTTATAATGAAGATAATATCTGGTAGTCAATACAGACATGAACAAGTCGCTTGTTATTTCAATAATTAGTATATCTACTTGTACCAATAACAAATTCATATAAATATACCAATCTATCCAGCCATAAATACTTACTACATTTGAAACTTCATAAGCAAACAACTGAATATTTTTATCTTTCTCTTTTGTTACATCTTGTACACTATTTATTAAATATGCACCTAATATATCTTTACTCGCTGTTCTAACAAGGCTATTTAAAAAACAATAAATTACAATAACAATGTATTTTGGGTAAGTATCAATATTTAATCCAAATATTTGTAAACTCGTACTTGGTCCAAATTTATAAAACATCATAGCTTCTTCATTCATTTTGTTGTAAAGTAATCCAATAGTAATACATATCAATATTACCCACAACATGACAACTCTGCTTACTATTTTTTCCATTTTGTTATTATTCTGATTAAATAATAATAACAAGTTATGTTTAATATAAAATATAGTACAGTTTAATTATGTGCTGTTTAATTATGATTTATTTGTATTCTAATACGCTCTAAATCTGAATTTATTATTTAAAAAAAAATTGATTTAAAGATACATCATATAATTATAGTATAACTATAAAACAAAATGAGCGATATCATCATTGACGGAACTAATATTAATACTGAGGTGTTTTCATATTCCAATCCCAAGGCTCATGCTTCGGGTGGAAAGGTAGTTAATTTGTATAATAAATATAGCAAGGAATCATTGACACTTTCAACTCCACTTATTTTGACTTGGGGCGCTCAAGAGGGCATGGATCAACAGAAGAATCCTACTGGAAAATTTACTTTGGCACTACAATTCCCTAATACTGATTTCTCTAATCCTGAATGTGAGGCGTTTCTACGATCAATGCGTGCTTTGGAGGCAAAGGTAAAGGCTGATGCAATGGCTCATTCCAAGGAGTGGTTTGGTAAGGTTATTTCCAGTCCTGATGTCATGGAGGAGAAGTTTAATATTATGCTCAGACATCCTAAGATTAAGGGCACTCAGGAGCCTGATGTAACCAAGGCACCAACTTTGACTGTTAAGATTCCCTGTTGGAGTGGTGTATGGAAGCCTGAGATTTATGATGAGAATGGCGAGGGACTATACATCAATGGCAGCGTCAATAGCCATTTGACTCCCCTTGAGTTTCTAAAGCCAAAGACTCATGTTATTTGCTTGTTGCAGTGCGGTGGACTATGGTTTGTTAATGGTAAGGTTTCCATTACTTGGAATTTGAAACAGGCTATTGTTCAGAAGCCTAAGGAATCAGTGAGAGGTTGCCTACTTAAACCAAATGTTGCCGATAAGGAGAAGCTTAGAGCACTTCCTCCTCCTGAGGAAGTTGTTGAGCCTGATGATGGACAGGTGTCTACTCAGGTAATTGATTCAGATGATGAGGATGCAGAAGTGCCTGCTGCTCCTGTGCCTACTCCTACTCGGGTTGCTCCTCCTGCTCCTCCTGTTGCAGTTGCAGATCCTGTTGTAGCAGCTCCAGTAGTTGATGCTGTTGCCGCAGATGATACTGCTGTGGAGGTAAAGCCTAAGAAGAAGGTGTTGGTTCGCAAGAAGACTGATGCTTAAATAAAAATATTAATAAAATAAATAAATAAAATTATAATAATAAAAATTATTATAAATATAAATATAAATAAATTTAATAATTAATAAATATAATATTATATAAAATATTATATTTTTTTATTCATAAAAACAAAATGAAATACTTATTGAACAACCATTACTTTCACAATGACATCAGATTTGCAGCTAATATTATAAATATCTTTTTCTACAATTTGTGATATACCTTGTTTTTTAAATGTATAATATTGCTCTTTTTTCATATACAATTGATTTACTGGTATTTTCAGGCAAACTGAATTAATAATAATGTTGATATTTTCTTCATTCATTATTAAATCATGTATTTGTGTTGAAACAATTGTGGATTCAATGTGAATATTATTGTCTTCATCTATCGTCATATTTGGCGGCAATTCTGGTTTACATAATACAATAATGTCTCCATCTGGGCTGTCAAAATATAATTCATTGTGCCACAATGGCACTAAATAAAGTTTATCATCAATATATAATTTATAAATGTTGTTCTCTAATATATCATTGAGAGAAGGATTCAAAATAAATATTCTATCATTTTGATATTTTTGCTTTATAATGGATTCAATTAGTTCTAAAGTGCGGCTACTAACATGCAAAATATATTTATATTTGAATAAAAAATTGTAAATTTCCAAAGTTGTCTCTTTGTCCAGTTCTTCAAACAGTTTTTCTAATGAAATATTTGCATAACCCATTACAATATCCTTTATGATTTGTATTATTAATTCTTTGTAATTGTAATTACCTTTCAATATTCCTTCAATAAATACACTTAATAAATTTGTATATATATTTTCACTTTCAGAAGTAGATGAATGAGAGAAATAGTTATTAAAAATATTTGATTTTGCATTTGCATTTGTCTCATTTGTTGCTCCAAAGTTACAACCTTTATTGCTACAGTTAATATCATCATCATTCATTAAATATTCATATGCTTCACTTATTTTTTGGAATTTTTCTGTTGACAAATATGTGTTGCCGTTTTTATCTGGATGATTTATTAATGCTTGTTTATAATATTTTTTCTTAATATATTCCGGAGTTATATCAGATATTTTTATTTCATTCAAATTAATATCTAATATTTCAAATGCTTGTTGGATATTCATGAACAATACTTATTAAATAAAACAAATAACTTTCTAAATGATAAATTGGACGATAGTTATTATTATAAAATTTTAAAAAACTATATGTTTTTAATAAAACACCAGACATGTTATCACGTTTTATTCGTTTTTGATTAATTAATGTCTCTAATATATACCATATGCAGTCAGTTATATCTAAATTATAAATAAAAATGTCATATAAATAGTCCCGAAATTTCAAAAATTTTAAATTATTTATATCAATCATTTCTTTTAATATTTTATTACATATTATTTTATGAGGATACATCAGCTCATTTATGTTTATATGAAGATTTTTAATATTTGTTATATTTTCAATCTTTAACTCAGCAGGGATTTTATTTTTACAGCATTTTTCATATGCTATTTTTGTAGGTCTTGCCATATTAATTACTTCGCAACAATTTAATACATTATCTGGAATAAAACTCAGTTCCTCTGTTAATAAAATAAATTTAATATTAATACTTGAATCATTATTGTTTTGCATATAGCTGTAAAAGTTTTCTAATAACTCGCTATGTATATTATGAAACTCTTTACAGACAATTATTCCCGATTTCTCTGTTTTGGCTGAAATAATGTCCACCAATTGCTGATATATTTCATGCCATAATAATTTAGAATTGCATCCAAGAAGAGACATATCTACTTCATAATGTATATCACTTATTTTATAGTAATAAACATCCTTATTGAAAACTATACTTATTTTTTTTTCGTATTTAAGCTCAGAGTGACTGTATTTTTTAATTGCATACAACATTTGACTGTATTTGCCGATTCCCCCAGGACCATAAAAAATCAGATTTCCCAACTCGTTTATTGATTTTGGAAACCCTTTGTAATACTTTTCCAACTTTTGATGCAAATTTACCTTATTTACCGCATTTATATATTCTTCAAAGTGTGTCTCTTGAAATTTCATTTGTTGAATTATATAATATCAAAAATATTCTTTATTATATAATTAAACACAAAGATAAAGTTGTATCTATTTGTAAAAACTTAAAAACAAACCAAGTAAACAATATACTTATAACTTTATGAATTTAGTTAAAAATATTGATCAATTTAATACAGATTATGTATATTTTTGCGACCCAATTAAAAACAACATCATGAATGAAGGGAATTTTATCAGAATATTATATGCAACACCTATATTCGTGTTAAATGGCGTATATGTCTCATTTAACATTAATAAAATACAAATTGAAAAATATTATAACAAATATAAATGCAGTTTTGATGCAGCTGAATACAATCATGTTATTGAACAATTACGAATTATTGAAAATAATATACTACAAAAAATAAATATACGAGACAAAATACCACAACATAAAATATATGAACAGTTCAAATATGGTCACATTAAGATTTTTGCAGAATATATTGAAAATAATTTAAGTAATACAAGTAATACAAGTAATACAAGTAATACAAGTAATACAAGTAATACAAGTAATACAAGTAATACAAGTAATACAAGTAATACAAATAATAATTTATTTTTACTGAAAATTGCTGGCGTCTGGGAAACTGATATGTATTATGGGTTAACATTTAAATTTATTAAATTATAATTATATTTTTGGTCTTGGAAAGAAGATGATGAGAGAAATAGTATTTGAATTGGGTACCAAATATTATTTACATACGTTCTTTTTAAGTTACTTATTCCTTAAATATATATTATTTTGTCCGATTCCATGGTTCTCTAACAATCGGTTGCATAATACTTCAATACTACTCCTAATGTTATTACTGTTATTAAATTGATTGTTCCAATTAACATCATTAGAGAAAAAGTTTTCGGATTTATTGCATTATATGTTAAAAAATAAGTACCATTTATTGCATTATACATCATTATTATTTGCACAATTGTTATCATTATTGATGTATTTAAAAATAAACTATAATATGATGAGACACCTTTGATTATCCGGTTAAAGTAAATAGATAATAAACTTGCTATCGCTAACGCTGTTAGCATTATCATTATAAATGGAAATAGCGATATTATTTTACTTTTAATACTTGCATTCTCTGTTTTTGTCCATAATAACCAAAAGAAAAATATCATTGCACATGATAATATTATGTAACTATACTTTAGTGCATTTAATTCAGAACTACCTGTTAATCCTGATGTAAACAATATTATTAATATTGATGCTACTGTTAGCGAATATGATATCGTTATTAATGTCTTATATAATCCGTTGTCCATCATTTTATAATTATTAGCTATATTATTTATTTTACAGGATTTTAGTTTTTACAGGATTTTAGTTTTACAGTGTGTTATTTTTTATAAGGATGTTATTTAGTTTTAGGACATTCGCATTGTAACCCCTTTAGTTCATCTATTTCATTTTGCATCAACTGCATTTTGTGAACCAATAATGGAATTATCTCTAAATAATTAATTGCCTTTAAATTTTTCATCGTTTTATCCGGCTTATTTACAACTAATTCAGGAAAACATTTTTCAAACTCTTGTGCAATAAACCCATAATGCACTTTTTTTTCTGGGTCTGATTTCAATGCAAACTGTGTTGGTCGTACATTCATTAATTTATTTGTTGTCTCATTTAACATTGTCATTATATCGTCTTTTAAATATTCATCAGACGGATTCACTATTGTTCCATCTACAGTTAAATCTCCTGGAATATATAAACTCGTAATCAGCTTTGACGCTGGAATTATCACTTGTTTATTTAAATGCAACGTTGTTGTCCATAATGGCAACTCTGTTCCTTGGAAAAACTCCTTTACATATGATGTATTATTCGCTTGTCTACCATTATAATTCGCATTTAATGACATTTATATATTTAATATATTATTCTATTTTTATTTGGTTATTTGTATTCATTTAGTTCTTTAATAAGTGATTTAGTTCTTTAATAATTAATATGTATTTTTATATAAAAATATATACTAATTTATTATATGAGTCGTCTTAATTTAAATAATTCACATCCCATTATTCCTAATTCTAATCAATACTACTTTGACAGAAAATTTGTCTCTATTAACTCCGAAGACAGAGATATTACTAAATACCCTAATGCTTCTGAATTTGAAATTGAACTTCCACAGGATTATTTAAACATTCAGTCTGTTAAATTATATTCTTGGTCTTTTCCTGCCAACTATAATGTTTTCTCTATTGACCAACAAAATGTATTTATGAGCTTTAAAATTGTAAACCCTTACAATCCTGGGGAACATGCTGTTTCTGATCTTTTATTAGAAAGCATATTTGCAGCATTTTATTACAATCCTGATTACGAATACAATTTTTTAATTGAAAATGGGTTTTATAATCCTACTCAAATGGCTACTGAATTAACTAATAAATTTAATGCTGCGGTGACATCGTTTTTAATTAATATTTTTAATAATCCGTTCAACTTTCCCAACATTCCTGTAACCGAATATGCTAATTTTGCTGCTGCTGCTTTATTATTTAAAAAATATGACAGATTTACTAATGTTTATAACTCTGTTGGACAAAAATTATGGTTTGGTAACAATGCGGACCAATTTATTTTAACTAATAGCACTGCTGCTAAACTCAAAAAACTCAATTTTGATAATTGTATTAATCGCAATGTATTGCGAAATTATAGCGATTATGGCTTACCTGGATTTTTAGGACTTTCAAAAGACGACCAAGAAGCTTTCTCTGTTGCAGAATATATAGACAAAGGTGGCGATTTTGCCAACACATTTGACTCTAATTCGCCTTATCCCAGATTTTATTATGGTAACGTAGTCACTATTGGCGATGATGGGTATTGGTTGTTACCTGACCCTGCGTTAACTGGTACTACCAGTGCTACAGTATACTTTTTACAATCGCCGTTTAAAATTAACCTGATGGGACCTGCTTATATATTTATGGAAATTGATGGATTAAATTGCATTGACGAAACAAGTCCATATAATTTATCGGTTTTTACAAAAGAGACAAACCAAACTAACGGACAAGTTAATTCATGTTTTGCTAAAATTCCTATTTCTACGACACCCATTGCCCAGTGGTTTGATAATAGCATGGAACCATTTAAATACTTTAACCCACCAGCAGAAAGGATTCGCAAACTGAAAATTAAATTTAGATACCATGATGGCTCTCTCATTGATTTCGGAGTGTTTCCTTATTCATTCATGTTGGAATTTAATATGTTGAGGCACCAACAAGAGAGACAATATAATATCAAAGATGCTTACCAATTAGCTCAATATCAAGAGAAACGATTCTAAAATATTTATTATTTGTTATTTGTTTTGTTTTGTTATTCTATTATGTTATACGTCTGTTTAATCCAATTTAACAATAATGATTTATCGCATTTTTTATAATCTCCTCCAAATCCATTTAATTTTAAAAATTGCGGTTGCTTTGCTCTCGGCTTTTTATAAAATATATATTCTCCAAATTTACCTGTCCGAATGCTTATTGTCGGTGATAGTTCTCTTACAAAACCCACTGGCCTGTCTGGATCTAACACTGTGTCTCTATCTAATATTTGCAAAACCTCCAAATATTTTATATTCTCTATGGGTCTATTTCCCAACTCCTTTAATGATTTTATTTCGTTTGCCCATTTTGCATATAATCCATATTTCCCCTTTTTAACAAATAAATCTTCGCCTCTATATTTACCTATTGAGCCATTATTTGTATTATTACCATTTTCATCTGTAACAATAGTTTCTAATACATCATTTAATGATACATGTGCTCTCTCACGTAGCTCCATGAGATCCAGGTCTTTTTTACAAGGCAAAAATACAACCTTTTTGTCTGGTAATATATGTTTTACAACCAGTCCATATTTTCCTATTACTAATTCATGCGTTTCATCTAATACCAAAGATAACTTTTTATCATTCTTTAAACTGTCTGTTATTTTCACCAATTCTTTATTACAACTGTCGCATAATGCTGTCCATTCTTTATTCCCTTTTGCTATTACATCCAGTTCATCCTCCATTTGTTTTGTATATTTGTAATTGAAAAATGCATCAAAATGCTTTATTAATAATTCTATTGTAATAATTCCAATAGACTGAATAACCAATTTGTTTTTCTCGTTTCCAAACTCTCGGCTTGAAATAGTTTCTATTATCTCTTTATTATCCGACATAATGAGAGAAAAGTCTGTACCTTCTATTTTTTTACCGGTTATGTTTTGTTTGACAACATATCCTCTCTCTTGTATCTTGTCTAATAATGTTGCAAATGTTGATGGTCTTCCTATTCCCTTTTCTTCTAACAACTGAATTAACCTTGCTTCTGAATAGTGGCTTACTAACTCATGTATTGTGAATTTTGATTCTATTTTTTTTGGCTGCATTATTGTTTCCTTCTTTAGATTAGAGAAATATTGATATTCCTTTGACATTTGCTCATATTTAGCTTCTACTACTTGCCATCCCGCAAACCCTATTTGCTCTGCCTTGTAGCTGAATTCGCTATTATTATATGCAGGTTCTATACTGATTTTTGCGGTTATTGAATTGTATTGCGCCGATGGCATACAGCTTTCTAATGTTCGTCTCCATATTAATGCATATAATTTAACAGCTTTTGCATGTAATTCGGCATCATTTAATATTTTAGTTGTTACTAATACCGGTCTAATCGCTTCATGCGCTTCCTGTGCCAAATTAGTTTCTACTTTTTTTACAGGAGTTTTCTTAACTTTTTTACCAGGGGTATCAGGGACATCAGCTTCTTGTTTTTGGTCTTTGTCTTTTATATCATGCTTTAAACCAACGACCAAGCTATCTATATTTTGGCTGATATATGTTGCATCATATGTGGTTTCAATATATTGTTTCACTTGGTCAACAAATTCATTGCTATATTTCTTGCTATCTGTTCTCATGTAAGTAATATATCCGCCTTCATATAATTGCTGAGCATAACGCATTGTATCTTTCGGTGACAATTGTAATTCATTGCTTGCTAACTGCTGCAAGCCAGATGTTGTAAGCGGCTCCGGTGCCTTTTTTATCACCTTTTTCGGCGATGTAGTACTACATGAAAACTCGGCGGTTTTGCAATGTGTTAAAAAGTGTAGTACTACATCAGGTGCGTAAAATTGTGTATTAAGTTCAAATAATAGGTTCATATTTGTGAAGCACCCAGTCACAATATAAACTAATTTCCCGGGGGCGTTTTGCATTTCCATGTAATTATCGTAGACTAATCTTAAAGCCGGTGTTTGACAGCGACCAGCAGATAAGCTATTAGTTTTATTACTGGAAACAAATTTCCATAAAAATGGTGTTATTTTGAATCCGACAATCATATCTAAAACTTGTCTGGACTGTTGTGCGTTTACAATATTCATGTTAATTCGTGTCGGATTTTTTATGGCGGATTGAATAGCGGATTCTGTTATTTCATGAAAAATAATTCGTTTCGTATTGGTTATAGAAAGGTTAAATAGGTCACAAATGTGCCAGGCAATTGCTTCACCTTCTCTGTCGTCATCGGTTGCAATTATAACCTCATCAACTTTAATTATTTCTGAACGCAGTCGCTCAATTTGTTTTGCCTTTAAAGAGTCTTGGATTGTCTCATAAGATATTGTAAAATTATTATCAATATCAATTGATTTTAAATCAGGAATATGTCTAATGTGACCAAATGTAGCCATTACTTTATACCCAGAACCTAAATAGGATTCAATCTTTTTACATTTTGCTGGAGATTCAACTATAACGAGAGAAGATGATAGTTTCATTTAAATATTCTTTATAAATTATTGTAAAGTATATTTAATTGGTTTTCTTATATTTGTTTTATTTATACATTTTTTTCCAGGAAAGTTCCAGGAAAGTTCCAGGAAAGTTCCAGGAAAGTTCCAGGAAAGTTCTAAGACAAAATTGCCATGTAATAAATAATTTCATCATGAAAACTCTTATTCTTTAAGTTGTCTCCTAAGATGGCTATATTTTTTATTTTTTTTTGCACCAGTTCATGGTATTCTGCATTTTTTGTGTAATCCTTTAATTCTATAAAATATTCATTTTGGTTATCACATAATATATCATAAAATTCTAAAATCAAATATTTACGTACATCCTTGTGTTGAATTGTCTCAAAATCAGTTTTAACAGTTTCACATTTCCATCCAATAAAGACATTTTCCAACAATATTTTTGCAATGTCTAAACTCATACGACGAGACAATATTATTTCGTCCACCTTTTTTTCCATATTTGTAAATATATTATGTTACAAATATGTATTTAAGTATTTATTTTCCTTTATTATTATTATTACTGCTATTAATTGCCTTATATTGTTTCCAGGATATTTCAACCTGCGGCCGCTTATACTCAGGCTCTACAACCCCTGTATCCGTATTTAGCTTCTCTGCCTTTCTTAATGCACTATCCACATAAATCTTTTTTAATAATAATCCTACTTCAAATGAACCTGTGTGCTGGTCTAATTCACCGTCTTCAATTTTTCCTAAGACGTCCAAAAATTGAAACAATATTTTTAAATCTATTTCATCCTTTCTTATTTTATTGTAAATATCCGTATAATATGTAAACAAAAAACTACATTCAATCATTGCCTCCATATTTAAACCATCCGGATCTTCTAAATATTTTGATTTTAACATAATTAAACTATTTACATTGTCTCTTAAAATATGACTATGCTTTAGTTCACGTATCAATCCAGTTTGGTCTTCCACATTATTCACCGAAATCATTTTTTGTAATTGTAGTCTCTGATTATCGTCCATATATATTATTTTAGAATACTATTTTTAAACTATAACTCATATTATTGTTTATTGTTTATTTTAAATTATTTTAAATTATTTTATTATTATATATGTCAAATTCTACTGTAGCTCCTTCATCTGAATATGGTGTTACACAATATCAACCATTAGCAACCCCTTCCGGTTCAAATGGTGGCGTTTATAATGCAGGACTTGTTACCGGACAAAATAGTGCAGCCAGTCAAAATGCTCTTATTAATGCCACAAAAGGAGGAAAAAAAAGGCGCTTTAAAGGAGGTAATGGACAAATAGCAGTTCCTGCAGTTTCCGTTGCTTATGCCGATGGCGGACAAACACAGCAACTTGTTGCGGGTATGACAACAGTGAGCGCTACACAAAATGCTCAGGCAAAATATGATAGCCAGATTACAAAGGGAGGTAGAAGTAGAGGCAAGAGAAGCAGAAGAAGTAAAACTTGTAAAAGAAGTTGTAGAAGAAGAAAAGGAAGTAGAAAGAGAAATAAAAGTAAAAGAAGAATAAGTCGTCATCATAGGTAAATAAATATATTTAATAATTATATAGAAAATGCCAACAATGCAAAATTTTTCCAGTTTTTTTTTAATAAATTTAGCCTTTTTAGCCCAAATATTATTCATGGTTTATTTCAGGTCTGCGTTAGATATTAAAGAAAACTGGCCACTATATAGATGCAACCCTCCTTATTGGTTTTTCTCTGATAATATAGCACAGGATTTTACATATTGTGTTCAAAATTCACAAATGAATATCATGGGCTATCTATTACAACCTATTACGTATTTAATTTCTGGATTAATTAATTCTGGTTCTGAATTCACTGAATCTATTAATAATGCTCGCTTTATGATTAACAATATCAGAAACTTTGCCGGAGCTATTTTTCAACAAATTTTTGGCGTATTTTTTAACATGATTATTGAATTTCAAAAAATGGCATTTTCTATTAAAGATATGGTTGGCAAATTAATCGGAGTTAATGTTACTATTTTATATGTTTTAGATGGAGCCATCAAGACAATGAAAAGCACATGGAATGGACCACCTGGACAAATAGTTAGATCTATCGGTTCTTGCTTTCATCCCGAAACAAAATTAAAAACCAAAAGTGGCGAAATTTATACGATGAAAGATATACCTTTAGGCGCAGAATTAGAAGACGGTTCTAAGGTTTTTTCTGTTTTAAAAGTAGACAACCCTGATAAACTACCTTTATACAAAATTAATAACGGAGTCAATGATGAACCTATTTATGTTACCGGCGAACACTTTATTTTTGATGAAACTACCAATAATTTTATACAAGTTAAGGATTCTAAAAAAGCTGAATTACAAGACGTCATATTTTCAGATTGGTTTTCTTGTTTAATTACCACTAATAGACGCATACAAATTGCAAATCATATTTTCTGGGATTGGGAAGATGATGAACTTACACAATAATTTTTATACTTTATACTTTATACTTTATACTTATATATAATATTTGTATCAGATCGGTGTAATTCATGTTATTATTATCCATTTATACTATATAAACTATATATAAAATGGATAATAATATACAAAATACTTTAAGCAGCATAAATAAATTGTATGATAAACAGACATATTTAGATATGTATGGATCTACTGTGGTAATGTTTATATTTCTAACATTATTAGTGTTTTTTTTATATACATATTTCCAAGTGATGCAAAAGAGACAAGACATAGTTGACGACTGGGCTGTACAACGATGCAATCCCAAATATCTGCCATTTGCCGGGTATATAACACACCCAGAAGGCAAAACTGCATTTGAATATACCGGCGAAAATTTTCAGTATTGCGTTCAAAATATTTTAGTCAACATTACTGGAGGCGTTGTTAACCCCATTCAATATGTTGTTGGCTCATTAACCTTAATTTTTAAAATGATACAAGCAGCCATTCAACAAATTAGAAAAATTATGAGCGTGATGCGCACAAGAATCGCAACCTTTGCAGATGATATTTTAAAACGAGTATTGAATCTTATGATACCACTTCAAGCATTATTTATATCATTAATGGATGCATTTAATAAAATTCAGGGGGTTATGACTGCAAGTTTATTCACAATGTTAGGAACATACTTAACATTAAAATCAGTATTAGGATCAATTGTAGAACTAATCATTAAGTTATTGATTGTTTTGTCTATTATTGTTATGGGTCTTTGGTCTAATTTAATTACATGGCCTGCTGCTGGAGCAGGTACAGCTTTATTTTTATCTATTTCTATTCCTATGGCATTAATTATATATTTTATGTCAGAAGTTTTACACGTTAAATCGTCATCTTTACCAAAATTAAGACGATGTTTTGATAGATGTACGCCATTAAAAATGTATGATGGAACAACTAAAGAAATACAATTTATTAATCCCGGTGAACTATTAGAAAATGGAATAATGGTAACAGCTAAATTTAAAGTTGATGCCAGTAATTTAAAAATGTATAATTTAAAAGGTATTATTGTTAGTGAAACACATATAGTAAAATATAATAATAAATGGATACAAATATCAGAACATCCTGATGCAATTTCTTTAACAAATTTATATTCAGAACCATTTTTATATTGTTTAAATACTTCTAATAAGGAAATAACGATTAATGATGTTGTTTTTACAGATTGGGATGAAATATATGGCGAAGAATTAGACAATGTTAGTAATTACATCAACACTTTAAATCATGTATATCAAGCAGAAATTATAAATAGAGAAAATAAAACAAATAAACTTGCTAATATTCATAGATATGTAGATACAGGGTTTGAAAAAGATACAATTGTATATTTATTTGATAACACAAAAAAATCAATCTGTGATATTAAAATAGGAGACAAATTATCAACTAAAGGAATTGTTTACGGAATTGTTGAAATAGAAACTGGCGAATTATCTAATGTTAATAATCATTTTAATTTAGGAACTAAAAAGTTGTATCATTTATTAATTACCAATAAATGTTTTGAAATTAATGGCAAAATAATTAGAGACTATAATGACAATATTGATTTTATTTGCCGTGCAATAAAATAAAAAAATTATCTAATTAATATGTATATTATGGAAGTTTCATTTGGTTCGTATAAAATGAGATTAGAAATATTCTTATTAATCATATTTTTAATTTGGGTTATGTTTGGACATGCTTTATGCTCGTGCTGTACTATGAGTTTTAGAGAGGGTTTTACAGAGGAAGAAATGACGGAAGAAGAGAAGAGAAAACGAGATGCAGCAGTGCCTACCAATGGTGCCGAACAAACATCTGCTAATCTAAAAGAGGCATTTGGTAATGGTAACGAATTTGCAAAAAATAATGACCCTGGATATATTATGGATCCTAATACTTGGGCTATGGGAGCCACTGTTGGAGCAGGTGTAGGAAACATTGCAAACCGAAAACCCCAACAGTTTCCTTTACCTGAAGGACAAATGGATATTATGGAAAACATGGAGTTTAAACCTGAGTGCTGCCCTAATACATATTCTTCCAGCGAAGGCTGTGCTTGCATGGATATGGCTACATACCAATATTTGGAAAACCGTGGAGGCAATAATGTTCCCTTTTCTGAATATTAGACATAATTATTTATAAAAATAAAGTAAATACATAGTTATAATTATTTTATTTTTGTAACCTCACATATGTGGCAGTAAGTTATTTTTAACGAACGATCAACATCTATATCTATTAAATCATCAATATATTCATGCGGACAACAATTATTAATTATTTTTTCATTTGTATACTCTGAAAACTCAATAGATTCATTAAGTAATACATCTAATATATTACTATTAAATAACTTATTAAATTTATCTAATATTTCAACATTTTTTGTAAAATATGTGTTATTTAATGCAACCACTTTTCGCAAAATATTAGTTTTATCATTTTGAATATTATGTAAAATAAATGACATATTTTTTGATAATTCTTGCATTTCTTTTAATATTTTAGTTTCTTCTTCTTCTACTTCATATTCATCCATTCTTATTAATATAAATAGTATTAACTGTTTATATTAATTTTTTATTGTCTTTATTTTTTATTAAATTATTAATTTGTTACACATACAAGCTATGCAACGTTGACATGTTTTCCTTTCCACTCTTAATTAATTTATCTACAATATTTTTTGTTATAGTAAATGGGAACTCAACTTTTAACGACATATCTTCTTCAAATAAATTGGAATCAGGTCTCATCAACCGATACAAATTTAGTTTCGTATATATAATTTCAAAACAACGTTTCAAATTTCGCACCCCATCTTCCTTTCCACAAAAATTATCAATAATATAATGTATGATGTCATCTGGAACAATAATATCGTTTTTAGTAAACCTAACTTGTTCTCTAACCCTCGGCAATAAATAATCGTTTGAAATAACAGTTTTTTGCTTTTGATTATATCCCTTTGTCTGAATCCTATACATACGGTCCCTCAAAATCGGATTAATTTTTGATTCATCATTATAACTGAAAATAAACAAACATTTACTCAAATCAAAATCTATTTCAGAGAAATATTTATCATGAAATTGCGAATTTTGACTCGTGTCTGTCAAGTGCGTTAAAATTCCAGTGATTTCCTCTCCCTTTGGCGTGTCACTTATTTTATCCAATTCATCAAAATATATCACAGGATTCATGCATTTACTGTCAAGCAATATTTGCACTATTTTTCCCCAGGTTGATCCCTCATATGTATATCCATGCCCTTCTAAAAAACTGCTATCCGTTGCACCACCCAATGCGATAAACGCAAAAGGTCTATTGAGAATTTTACTGATTCCCTCCTTAACAATAGATGTTTTACCAGTTCCGGCAGGACCGTGTATAGCAATAGCCGTCCCAATTGCCTTTGGATTTGTGATCAACTGTCCTAACAATTGCATAATTTGCATTTTAGCATCATTTAAACCATAAACCGCTTCATTCAATGTTTTCTGCGCATTAGCCATAAAGTCATGACATGCTTCAACACCATCATCTATTGAAATAGGCAATGTTTTATAATTACCAAATGGCAGCCTCATAAATGTATCAACCCAATTCTTTATTTTGTAATATTCACCACTCCCGGGCTCCATATAACGCAACGAACTGATTTTTTTCATCGCTGCACTCTTTAATGTTGTCGGAATGTCAGATTCTAAAAGTGTTAAACGATATGGTTTTTCAATTCTTGTAATTTTATTTATTTCTCTAAGTTCCTTGATTATTTTCTTTTGTTGCACAATTTCCAACTTTTCAAAAAAATCAAAATCATTATTTGTATTTTTGTCACGCAAAATACGCTTAAAAATTCTATTATTTCTATCCTTATATTTTTGTGCCTTTTTCTCTTGCGATTTTTTACTGATTTGAATTTTATCTTCGCAAACTTTTATACATTGGGTAATTAATTTATTATCCTTGTTTTTTGTTTGCAACTCCTTTAAAGCACTTATAATATCAAGTTCTGATTTATCGTTTGATGATTCTGATTTATTTGTATCCGTTGGAACCGGTTGTGTTGAATCATTATCTTTTACATTTTTATCTGATTTTTTTTCATTTGTCCTTTCTTTTTCCTTTTCTAACACTTTTTCCCTTTTATTTCTAACCTTTTTTATTTCTACCTCTTCCTCTTCCTCTTCCTCATCCTCCTCTTCAGAATCATCGTCTTCCTCTTCATCTGAACTGATTGAATCATCTTCATTTTCAGTTTCTTGATCATCGTCTTCATAATCATCGCTGCACGTATCCCATGCATCGCTTGCATCTTCTTGAGAATCTTCATGTTTTTCACCAATAGTAAATATAATATTAAATTTACTTGGTTTATCGGTTTTCTTTTTTTTATCATCTTCAACATCGTCATCCTCATCGCTATCTTCATCTGCTTCAGATTCACTGCTTACTATTTTTTTTGATTTGGATTTATTAGTTTTATTTGTCTTAGTTTTAATCTTTTTTGAGACAACTTCTTCTTCATCTGAATCACTTAGTAATACCTTTTTAGATTTAGTTTTACTTGACTTAGTCACAGTTCTGGACTTTTTAGGAATATATTCATCATCATCATCATCGTCATCTGTAGAAGATGAAGATGCATTTTTTAGGTGTTCTTCCTTTAAAACATGCTTCAATTTATTTCCTGCCTTAATCTTTTTATTAATATGATTAGAAGGAAATGTTTTTGCTAAAAATTTACGATATTCTTGTATATCTAATTCCTCTTCCTCTTCTTCTAATTCCTCTTCCTCTTCATAACTATCGCTATTGTATTCACTGCTATATTCACTTTCACTGTCAGACGAAGTATCATTTTTTTTTCGCATTCTTGACAATTCTTCCTTTTTATTGCGGGAACGTGTCATAACTTTACTATCTTTTGGCATTGTTTAGTATATATATTGTTATATTTTTAAGTAATAATTAATAATTTATTATATTTTTAGTCATTAATTATAATATTTTTTAGTGATAACTATTACATTATAATTTAATTTTTAAATTAAAATAAAATTGAAATTAAACAATATAAATATTATCATTATAATAATATAAGAATGTCTATGAATTCTAAAAATATGCAACAAAATAACAGTTCTAAGATTATTGGTATTCAATTTAGTATTTTGTCTCCCGAAGAAATTCGCAAAGGTTCAGTTGCGGAAATAACCAGTCGGGACACATATATTAATAATAAACCTGTAATCAATGGTCTATTTGACCCAAGAATGGGTGTTTTAGAACCTGGCTTAATTTGCCCCACGGATGGGTTAGATTACATGAAAACACCCGGCTATTTCGGACATATTGAATTGGCAAAACCTGTGTTTTATATTCAATATTTGTCTACTATTCAGAAAATTTTACGATGCGTTTGCTTTAAATGTAGCAAACTGTTGATTTCCAAAGAAAAGTATAAACAAGCTATTAAAATGCAATCACAAGCCCGATGGAAATATGTGGTTGACTTGTGTAAAGACACCAAACGTTGCGGCGAAGATACCGAGGATGGCTGCGGTTGCCTGCAACCTAAACGTATTAAAAAAGAAGGCATTGCTTCATTATACGCCGAATGGCCTAATACAAGCGAAGAAGGCGATGATACCACTATCGTTATCCCTTTAACGCCTGAATTAGTCTTGAAAATATTTAAGCGTATTTCAGATGAAGATGTCACGTTTATGGGATTCAGTCCTATTTGGTCCCGACCTGATTGGATGATTTGTCAAGTAATGGCTGTCCCTCCTCCTGCGGTTAGACCATCTGTGAAACACGATGCCCAGCAACGTTCCGAAGATGATTTAAGTCACATTTTAGTAAATATTATCAAAACCAATAAAACTATACAAGAGAAAATTCAAAATAATGCACCGGAAAATGTTATAAATGAATGGATGGATGTTTTACAATATCATGTAGCCAGTCAAATTAATAACAAAATTCCTGGTTCTAATCCAGTTGCTCAACGGTCTGGTAGACCTTTGAAATCAATTATGGACAGATTAAATGGTAAGGGTGGACGTATGAGAGGCAATTTGATGGCAAAACGTGTTGATTTCAGTGCACGTTCAGTCATTACGGCGGACCCTAACATTTCTATTAAAGAGTTAGGCATTCCTATGAAAATTGCTAAAAATATCACTAAGCCTGTGATTGTTAATCGTGTCAATAAAGATTTCTTGACCAAACTTGTGCAAAATGGACCCGATGTGTGGCCCGGTGCTAAAATATTAGAAAAATCTAATGGAGTATCCATTACCCTTAGATATCTTGATAGAAAAGTTATTGTGTTGGAAGATGGAGACATTGTGCATCGCCATATGATGGACGGTGACGCAATATTATTCAATCGTCAACCAACGCTACACCGAATGAGCATGATGTGTCACATTGCTCGTATTATGAAAAAAGGCGATACTTTTAGAATGAATGTCGCCGACACGAAGCCATACAACGCTGATTTTGATGGGGATAAACTTTAAAGCAAATTTTATCTTGTCCCCAACATGCGACCGCTTTTTAAGTTGTAGTTAATACTTAATAAGAAAAACGGTGTAATAACTACTAATTCATAAGTAATGAATTAATATAATCGCATAGTCATATAATTAAACAATATAAATATGTCTTGCTAATATAAAACATATAAATTATAAAATATAATGGAATGTCTATTAGATAAAAATGATTTTCATAAGGTTATTGGAGAAATATATAAAATAACAAACTTATTAAACAACAAATGTTATATTGGTCAAACAAGAAGTCATCGTTTAAACCATAATAAATATAGACCATTTGGACACATAGGAAGATTTAAAGATCATATTAGTGAAGCAAATAATTCAACAAAAACAGGATGCAAATATTTGAATAGTGCTTTAATTAAATATGGTGTTGAAAATTTCCAATGTGAACTTATAATCACATGTAAAATTGACGAACTTGATTATTATGAAGTCAAATATATTGGTGATTTAAATTCAAAATACCCAAATGGTTATAATTTAACAGACGGTGGACAAAAAACTGGATATCTAAAAGGAAAGAAAATTATTTTAGATGAATCCGAAATTACATTATGTCCTGAAACAAAACTACCAAATCCAAATTTAAAAAGAAGTGAATATACCAAAAATTTAATATCTAAAAGATTAATTGAATTTAAAAGTAATATTTCACATCAAAAAGAAATGATGGTAGTAGTTCAGAAACAACATAAAGATAAAAGATTTGACCAATTTAAAGACATTATATTTGACGATACTAATATAGATAAATATATTCATGTGATTCGTAATAATACATTAAATTACGAATACATTAGAGTTAGTATCGGCAAATTTAGAACAACATTTGTAGGACAGTTTGAAACAATAGACGAAATAAAAAATAGAGCAAGAACATTTATATTAGATTTAATTAAATGGCGACGTGACCAAATTGCGGGAACTTTCTTAGAGCCTTCACTACCACTCTGATTCTGAAAAGGATTAAGAGGAACTCGGTTAATTGCCGAACCCAATGGTAAAAACGTGAAGGATTGGATAATCCGCAGCCAAGCCCCTAACCTCGTTATGGTAAGAGTATGGGGAAGGTTCAGAGAGTAGACGGTTACGGGTCTCAAATGACGGATTAACCATCCAGATGAGGCACAAGGTGTATTCCGACCTTACCATAAATGGTAAGGAAAAATTCAAACGGAGATGAATTTGCACATGCCACAAGACCCAGAAGCAGAATCCGAATTAATAAATTTGGCGGCCGTTCCGTATCAAATTATTAGTCCTGGAAACAATGCAGCAATCATTGGAATTTATCAAGATTCAATGCTTGGGTCGTACAGGTTTACAAGAGAAAATATTGATTTTACGCAAAAAGATGCGATGAATTTACTTATGATGTTTAATAGCGTAAATCCGTCCGCATTATTAGATGGAAAAACGAAAAACGATAAAATTACAAATTTTGAGATATTGTCACAAATATTCCCACCAATTTCATTAAAGGTGAAAAATAAACAATACAATGACGAAACCGAGAAATCCGAAACTTCCAACAACATCATAGAGATTAAAAATGGACAGTATATTCGGGGACAAATGGATAAAGGTATTTTAGGTTCGGGTACCAAGGGACTAATTCACCGTGTTTGCAACGGATTTGGCAACATGGCTGCGTCCAAATTTATTGATGATTTACAAAACATTATTACTGAATATATGAAACAAAGTGCGTTCAGTGTGGGTATCAGTGATTTAATTACTGACGCAACTACTAATGCAAAAATTATCAGTATTATTAGTGATAAAAAGAGTGATGTTAAAAAATTAATTGACCAGGTTCAAATCGGCATATTTGAAAATAATTCCGGTAAATCAAATGAAGAAGAGTTTGAAACCAAAATCAATAATATTTTAGGCAAGGCTCAGTCTGATGCAGGAAGAGAATCACTGAAAAATTTGAGCAAAGATAACCGATTTGTTATCATGTTTAATGCCGGTTCAAAAGGTTCAGAAATCAATATCCAGCAGATGACCGCCTGTTTAGGTCAACAGAACGTGGATGGTAAACGTATTCCATATGGTTTTGAACACCGAACACTTCCACATTTTACTAAATACGATGACTCGCCGGCTGCCCGTGGATTTGTTGAAAGCTCATATATTGATGGATTATCGCCGCAAGAGTTGTTCTTTCATGCAATGGGTGGTCGTATTGGTCTTATTGATACTGCTGTGAAAACGTCTACAACTGGTTATATTCAGAGACGATTAATCAAAGGTCTTGAAGATTTGATGGTTAATTATGATATGACTGTCCGAACAAATAAAGGTAAAATTGTTCAATTTGCTTACGGTGAAGACTCTATTGATACTATTAAAGTAGAGAATCAGGAAATTCCTATTGTTGAAATGAATCTACAAGAAATTTATGCTCACTTAAATATTCCAGAAGATAACACTCAAACTAAGGCATTATCTGGAATGTTTGTTAAAGCTGCATTTACTCGCCAAAAGAAACAGGAAGTACAAATTAAAAAGAAATGCCGGTTTTACACAGATTATATGATTGCCAGCAGAGATAAAATTATCAAAAACATATTCAACTTTAAATCAGACAAAATTGTTCGTGTTCCCGTTGCATTCATGTATATCATTAAAAATGTTATGGGACAACAAAATATCAACCCTAACTCCCTTGTTGATATTACCATGATGGAAGCATTTGATATGATTGAAGAAGCGTTTGACAACCTTAACAAAATTCATTTCGCACCTCCCACTGAACTATTTAAAGTCCTATACTTTTACTATTTGTCACCTAAAGATTTACTCATTAACAAACGTTTCAACAAGAAAGCATTAGATATTTTATTGCAGACGATTGTTCTTGATTATAAGCGTGCTATTGTTGCACCCGGTGAAATGGTCGGGATGATTGCCGCCCAGAGCATCGGAGAGCCGACAACACAGATGAGCAACCCTTTTTGTGAGCATATTAGGTGTGCGAAAATAAATAAAATTTCAAAAAAGATTTCTATGGTCTCAGGGGCGATTGGTGAATTATGCGATGGTCTGATAAGTGAAAATCCACAGTACACATTTAACACTGGACATGTAGACAGTGTTGAAACATTATTGGATGCACTTGAAGACGAATATTATATTATTGGCGTAGATGGCGAAGAGAAAACTCACTGGAATAAAATTTCACACGTAAGTCGTCACCCAGTAAACGGTAATTTAATGAAAGTAACCACACGAAGTGGCAGAAAAGTAACTACAACATTAAATCATTCGCATTTAATTCGTGACAATCAAACAGTGGTTCCAATTGTGGGAGCAGATTTGAAAGAAGGAATGCGTATTCCAGTTGCTAAACATATTGATAATACTTTTGTTAACGAAAGTATTGCGATTGACGGAACCGAATATAAATTGGATTATTTGTTTGGATGGTTTGTGGGTGCTTATTTAGCTGAAGGAAATTTAAATAGTAATAATATATGTATTACAAACATTTCCGAATATTTTATAGAAAATACAAAACAATTTGCATCCAGATTTGGTAAAATATGTAAATTAAATAATAAGCCGGGTGAATATGGTCCAGGAACAAAAACACATTTCAATTGTAAACCACTTGCGACCTTATTATTGGCTACTTGTGGAACAGGTTCATTTGTAAAAATTGTTCCAGATTTTGCATTCCTCGCTCCATTGGAGTTCAAGGCTGGATTACTACAAGCATACTTTGACGGAGATGGTAACTTTCAGAGCGATGAAAAGCATCATCAAATCCGTGTATGCAGCCGTAGTCAACAAATGATAAAAGATATTGCACTATTATTAAACTACTTTGATATATTCGGGTCTATTAAGGAAAATTTTGTAAAAGGTTCAATGATATATAACTTAGCAATCTCTGCTAAATATTCTAAATCATACCAAGAGCAAATAGACAGTCTTGTTCACAAAGATAAGTTGATGAATTTAATTCAGTATTGCGAGCGTAATGATGCAAAAAATTTACCAGACGAAATTGATAAAATTACGGGATTAGGTGCTATTGTAGCCAAATGTGGCAAAACACTTGAATTACCAGGTCAAAGCCGAAATTACGGAAGATGGGCAAAGAAAGAGTCAATTGGTCGCCGAACCCTGCAAAAGTATATTGAAGTGTTTGAATCACATGAAAATGCGGCTATTATTGCGGACGAACTCAGAATTTTAAAACAGGCAGCAGATTCAAATGTTATTTGGGATGAAATTGTAAATATTGAAATTATTGTTCCAGACCAAACTGAATATGTGTATGATTTTACGGTTCCAGCAAATCAGACATTTATGACGGATTGTGGTATTATTGTTCACAATACATTGAATACATTCCACTTTGCAGGAGTTGCTTCCAAGTCCAACGTGACTCGTGGTGTGCCAAGAATTGAGGAAATATTATCATTGTCCGCATCATTGAAAAATCCTTCGCTAACCGTGTTCTTGAAACCTGAAGATGAAACTGATAAGGAAAAGGCAAGTATTATTCAATATATGTTGGAACATACTAAGTTGAAAGAAATTGTGAAATCAATTGAGATATGTTTTGACCCCGATGATTTGCATACACTAATAGCAGAGGATAAAAACACAATGGCTCAATACAAAGAGTTTGAAGACATGGTTGCTGAGTGTATGGAGGGAAGCGGAGCAGCTGCTCAGGATGAAACTGAAAAGTCAAAATGGATTATCAGAATGATTTTGGACCCAGAGACAATGTTAGAAAAGAATATTACGATGAATGATGTTAACTTCACACTAAATAACACGTATAAGGATGAGGTATCGTGTGTGTATTCAGATTACAATGCAGACAAATTGGTATTCAGAATTAGAATGAATAACATCATAAATAACAGTTCAGGAAGAAGTCAGAAGAAGATAAAGTTAAATCCGTTAGACCAATCTGACCAAATTTATTTATTAAAGAATTTCCAAGATACATTGTTAAATAACATAGTTTTACGAGGTGTTAAAAATATTGACAAGGTGATTCTTAGAAAAATCAAAGACAACTTGGTAGAAAACGCAGGTACATATGTTAAACGTGATGTTTGGGTTTTAGATACGATTGGAACTAACATGTTAGATGTGTTGGGACTTGATTATATTGACCCTAACAGAACATACAGTAATGACATTATAGAAATATACAACATATTAGGTATGGAAGCTGCAAGACAAGCGTTATATAATGAGTTGGCAGATGTGTTAGAGTTTGACGGTGCTTACGTAAATGCGCATCATATGACATTATTATGTGACAGAATGACATTCAGTCATAAGATGATTTCCATATTTAGACATGGTATTAACAATGATGATATTGGTCCGATTGCAAAGGCATCATTTGAAGAGACACCCGAGATGTTTTTGAAAGCAGCACGACATGCGGAATTAGATACAATGAGAGGTATTTCAGCGAACGTTATGTGTGGACAAGAAGGATTATTTGGCACAGCTGCGTTTCAAGTGGTGTTAGATATCAATGAAATGATTAATTTAGACGAGAAATATAAATATGAGTACAAGTCAGTTGAGGAACAAATAGAAAGTCAGTTGTTTACAGGATTAGAGACAACAGATGAACCTTGTAGTGTAAAGAATTTGACGATAAATACTAACATTTCAAATATCCAAATGACAGAAATGGGCGTCATGGATGATGAATATAAGCCGTTTTAAATATTTCAATGTTATAAATAATAAGTAAAATAATAAATGAAATAATAACTTGAATAATAAATTAATTATAATTAAAATAATATATTAAAACTTAAACATGATAATAATTCATGAATATTTTTTTTAATATATTACAAAAATGCATAAAGATAAAAAATATAACTCTTCCTACTAAAGAATTTAATTTGGAATCCAGAATACACAAGTATGACCCAGAATACAAAGACGTTTCTCCTTATATTTATATTTTAATTGATGAAATGAATTATTTAATGACAAATATTAATAGACTTAAGGTTAAACATAAAAACAATGCAAATGATAACATAATTGAAAATAAATATAGTTTGGTTTCACAAATTAAATTAAACGCTTTAAAAAAGTTATTGGATAATATATTTATTTCAAATGAACTTAAAGAGAAAATACTTGATACTTTTTGTAAAACCCAGAAAATATATTATGCATTGGCTAAATTTGCAAACAACTACAAATACAAAAAATATAAGATAGTAGTGTCAAATGATTTAACATTGAATCCATTAACCCGAAATGACTCAAATACATTTACGCTATTACAATCAAAATCTATTTATTTATTTAGTATTAATGATTTGATACATATTATTGAAACCGCAATATGTAATGCCCCAATTTTTTTCGCAGAGCCAATGATACCAAAAAATCCTTATAATAATGAACCGTTTAATACATCAACCTTATATAATATATATTTTGCACTCAAAAAAAATGCCAGACTGATGTCTATATTATTTCATCTATTTTTTTTAGTAGAATTTGATATTGATACATTTTGCGATGATAATGAAGCCATGTTGAGACAAATTGCTATAAAAAAATATGTTAGTAATTCTCCAGTATCAATATTACATAAAGCAACAATAACAATGATTAATGAAAATTTTTATACAAAACAATTAATTATTCATCCTGAGTTTCCCAAGGATATTTTAGTAAATATTTTTAGACCATTTTTATTTTATTATTTTACAATTCATTATGATTTTCATAACGAAAAAAAATATATATACAAACAAAATTTATCATTAAAACTTAAAAAATTTTATGATTATAATAAATTATTTGGTCGCAAAATTACTCATGTTGTTAGTTATAATACAAAATCACATTTTACATCTCCAAATAAATATAAATTAACATATTCATTTAATACTAAACATCTGAGTTTTTATAATATTTGTGTTAATGAAAATAGTCATTTCAATAATTTATATTTACATGTGGATTATAATTTGATTAATAATAATAATAATAATGATGATCATGGAGATGATACCAATGACGATACAAGTGATGAAAATGATTCTATAAGTTAAAATTATTCTTTTGTATCTATTATATTTAATTTCTTTTTTGTTTTACCATGGGGTGTAACTTGTAGTTTTTTTGCACGTTGTTTCCTTGTTTTTTCTTCTTTTACATCAGCTGCGTTTACATTAGGATTAGGATTAGGATTAACTATATCTTCAAGCCGAAATATTTCTGCAGCGGGAACACTTGATTCTTGTGCATCTTGTATAGCTGGTAAATCTGGTTTATCTTCTTGTAAATCTGGCTTATCTTGTTGTAAAACAAGTTTGGGTTTTATTTTTTTAATTTTTACAATCTTTGTTTCGCCTGGCATAGTGATTGGTGCAGGCTGTACCGCTGGAGCTGGACCTGGTGGTTCTACTGCCGCTGCCGCTTCTGGTTCTACTGCCGCTTCTGCATCTGCATCTTCTAAAATAAATTTCAGTCTCCGTTTGTCTTTTTTTCTTGGATTATATTTTGTGGTTACATCTTTTTCATATATGCTCTCTAAATAGTCATCAATAGAATAATAATTTGTTATTGCTTGTGTTATATCAGACAAACAATTTATAACAACTTTACCTTTACTTGTTTTTAATGAATCTAAACTAATAACAAACTGTTTATCTTCATTTACTATTAATTTATATTCGGGTATTTTTAAATCTGCTCGTTTATATAATGCTGGCACAACTATAAATACATATTCTTTAACATCACTTATTGTATAACACGCAAATTCATGTTTATTATAACGTGTTTCCGGTATTTCTTTACTTGAAATAAATATACTGGGAATCTCAAATTTAGACAATAATATCCACAAATCAAGGTTTACAAGGTAATAACCATCATTTAAAATCATCTGTTTAAAATTAAGTGATCCTTCTTGTATTTGATGTGCATCAATTTGACCCTCCTCGGTTAAAATATTTACAATTTTTAATAATTTACTATTATTTTTATAATTTTCACATAATCTCATATATTCATCTATTAATTCATACTTTATTTCTTCTAATGTATACGTTTTACCAGTATACTTCTCTATAATATCTATAATCAAATAAAATGTGCAATAATTATTTCCTGTATAATCCATTTCTGAATAATTTGAAGGAAAACAATTTCTCCATAATGTAGATGATATATTTGCAGTTTTAGTTGGAAAACAAGTTCTCTCATGCTCGTGTGTTATATCTTTATTTAATTCTATTTCATTATTATACATTTGTGAAACGATTGGCGCAGCTGTATCATATGTCTGATTTTTAGCAAACCGATTTATAATCGCTGGGTCTAAGTTTTTGAAAAAATCAGCATTCAATAAATCCTGTAATATAATTATCTCATCATCACGTAAATTATATTTAATTTGTCCAAATGATAAATACGCTTGTGGTTTGAAAATAAATGATTTAATGCGATTATATCTTATTAACTCATCTGCCATTCTCTCGTAGTAATATTTTTCATTATCAGAATTTGTGAGTAAATTGTTTTTGGGCAAAATTAAAGTACATTTTGAATCGGTAATCCGACAAACTCCACTTGATTCATTGCATTTATCTTTTACTTTTGTCATGCAAGTATGTATTTCATTTTCATTAATTGTCTTGTAATTAAATCCTTGGCCTTTCGTAGAAAAGATTATATTATTATCCACTAATTCATACAACATTTCAACCACTTTATTTAATTGATGTTTATATAAGACATATCTCTGACTACATTCATCTTGGATTGCTTTTCTCTTGTCACTATTTGAAAAATCATTAAATAAAATACGTATCGTATTTCTAAACACATTATAGAAATTTGTCTCTAATTGTATTCTTTTGATATAATCCACTCGTTTTGAATCTATGTTTTTTGTTGTTAGCGTTTCCATATCAGCAACCATCATATCATTGCTTGTAATCGTTTTAATATTGTCATGAACCGATGAAACAGGAACTGGCTCCCATATTCTTATAAATTGATTTGTATTTGTCAAAAACCCAATTATTTGTTCATCTTTTACGACTCTACAGAACCGTTTTTCGTCAGAACATTGACTATTATCTACTTCTGCATCATTCATCTCTTCATAATCATAATATTCCTTTAAAAAATCAATTGTCTCTTCATATGATTTCCAAATCTCATCTGATACATATGAAAATTTATATTCACATGCCGCTGCCGGTGCTGCTGCCGCTGCTTCTTCACCTTCAATTCCAGCATCACACTCGCCTTTAACCGGTTTTAATGAAGTTAGGGCAGATGGAAAACACGGTATGAATCCGGTTACTTTTTTTCTATTTTGCGCAATCAATCCTATTACTTTTCCTTGGAAATTAAGTATTTGTTCAATAATTGTATATTTTTTATGTATTAATTTATGTATTAATTCATCTAATAACATGGGATGCTTAAATCTATATTCTCGGGGTCTACTTAAAAGCGCACGACATCGCTCCCCCAAAGTTGGCTTAATAATTTTTATGAATACCGACTTTAATGCCTTGGATAAATTTCTGTCAAATTCACTGAATGTTTTTGTTATTAACACACGATTATCTATTTCATCATTTAAATATCCATATATCGGTTCAAAATACTCTTCTCTCTTTATTAAAAATAAACTACGTCTTCTTGCATTATATGTGTTTAACGAATAATGATTTGTGGGACAAACTAATTCAATATTATTTGTAATATCATCTTCCGGAATTTCTAAAATAATAAGATTGAGTCCTGTCTCAAATAATCCAGGATTAGGCATACAAATTATATCCCATAAATATGTGTAATCAATTTGGATTGATTTGTCTCTTAAAAACAATATAAAATTTTCGTATGATTGCACTACTTTTGTGAAAAATGCAATTTGTCTTTCGTAATCACTTCTTTCCTCTTCCTCTAAATCATCATCATCATTATCATGTTCTTCTCTTGTCACTTTATCTTTATTCCTTGATTTCTTTTCCTTATGTATTTTTTTATATAATTGTGATTTTTTATATTCAGGCTTCTGTATATCTACAATTAATTCAGGAGCTGCAAAACTGGTTATTAAATCGCCATTTTGATATTTAATAAATCTGTCTATATTTATTGCGTTTATGATTAATTCTTTCATTTCTTTGATTGAAGGCACATCATTTTTTGCAGTCGGAATAAAATTGTTTATTAATGGCTTTTTTGTTTTTTTATCAAATTGTCCGTAAAATATGGCACTTGCTATACATGCTATAAATGATTGATGTGCATTTGTTTCAACCCCGTGTCTTAATAAACACATATGATTTGGTTTCAAATTTGTGTTTGTTTTACTTATCTGACAATCTTCATTTACCTCATGTAGAAACTTTTGCACTATAATTGGTAAAAATCCCCAACGATGTTCACCTAACTGCGGTCCATATTTTTCTGGCCCTTTTACATAATTTTCTATTTCTTGAACATCACGTTTTAATTCTTTTTCCGGTTCGCCTAACTCTTTACCAGTTGGTTCAGCATCATCTGTTTTTTTGCCTTGACATATATCTCTGCGACTTTTCATTTCTGTTGTAGACCATTTACTGTAGCAACATGGTATACATAAACCCGATGGCGTTTGTTTTTTATGGAACCCTGGATATTTTGTCTCCTTATCATCGTAAAATTGATATACATATCTATCTTTTGGAACTTCATCTGCTGAATTAGGAATAATTGCGTCTTCTACTTTATCAACTCTTGGCCCACATTTGCCTTCCAATATTTCTTTTTCAGTTACCATTTTATCAGTTAATAAACACCAGTAACGAGGACATGTGTAATAAAATTTCTTTGAAGAATCTGTCGCATCTGTGCTGTATTCAATGAAATCCGCTTCTTCATTTACATCATCAGGATGTTCTGCAACCATGGCATCTTTTTCATCCTTTGTTAAAACAACCGGTTGCCTCCTATCGTTTAAACTAAATGGACACATTCTTGTGTATACATCAATTTTTTCATTTTTAGCTCTTACAAATAATTGTGGTGCTCTATTTTCTAATCGGGCAGAAAATGGATTGGGATATTTTAATTTCATACCGGTAATGTTACGCACTGTATTTTCTAATTCTAATCCCATATTTTGCAGTTTTTGCTCTTTTATATCAATGTCTTTTTTATCAATGTCTTTTTTACTAACATTTGTCTTGGTAACCTTTTTTGGTTTTATAAGTATTCTTTCGTCTGTTACTGGTGGTTCTACTGTAGATGCTACTGGTGCAGCTGCTGCCGGTTCCTGTGGTTTCATTGTTGCTGCAGCTGGTTCCTGTGGTTTCATTATTGATGCTGCTGGTGGTTTCATTGTAGCTGCTACTGCGGCTTCTGCTACGCTTAAAGGTGGTTTCATTGTTGCTGCTGCTGGTTCTACTTCTGGTTCTACTGCGGCTTCTGCTACGCTTAAAGGTGGTTTCATTGTTGCTGCTGCTGGTTCTACTGCGGCTTCTGCTACGCTTAAAGGTGGTTTCATTGTAGCTGCTGCTGGTTCTACTGCGGCAGCTGGTTCTACTTCTGATTCTACTGCGGCTTCTGCTACGCTTAAAGGTGGTTTCATTGTTGCTGCTGGTTCTACTTCTGATTCTACTGTAGATCCTGATTCTACTTCTGATTCTACTGCAGCAGCTTGTGGTTGTACTGTAGATTCTGCTACGCTTAAAGGCGGTTCTACTGGCGATTCTTTAGACGACGAACTGGTTGCAGATAATTCAGCTTCACTCAAACTGGATGAACTTGTTGCAGATAATTTTGCTTCACTTAAACTGGATGAACTTGTTTCAGATAATTCAGCTTCACTTAAACTGGATAAATCACTTAAATCAACAACAGGTTTTACAACAGTTTTTTTAACTGGTGTTTTAACAGGGTTCTTTTGACCACCCTTATTTGCAGCTGCTTCAGCACCCTCATCCTCCTCATCAAAACCTAAAATATCCAATAAATCATCCATGTTTTCTCCAGTTTCCATTTCATTATACGCAACTCTCTTTTCGGGATAAACCGGAAATTCATTATCAAAATTAGGAACATTTATTTCATCCACACTTCTTTCCGATTGGGCAACAATATCTTCAAATACAATATCAGCAATTTCTTGTTCGGAACACATTTTTTTAATTTGTGATGCAGGAACCTCCGTGCTTTTAGAATCTTGTGTAATTCTAACAAACGTATCAATGTATATAGGAATTGTATTTAGATAATAAATATCATTAATACCACTAACCGTTATTGTTATTTCACTACTAATAGGATTTAATACCACCGTAGTTTTAAATCCCGGATTTATTTTAATCATGAGGTCACGACGTCTATTTACACCACGACTAAGATCAAGCTCGGAACGTATTTTAGCTATTAATTCAGAAGCAGTATCTTCATCAACTCCATCATAATTTTGCATCAAATTAGCAACGATTTCGTCAAATTTAAATCCTTGGTCAATCTTTTCAATAATGAATGCTTCTTGACTGTCTCTTTTATTAAAATTAGACACACGTTTTAAACGCATTTCAATACCTTTTCCTTTTTTACGACTCCCTTTAAAATCATCGGATTCTATTGTAAAAATACTGGATACACAACCAATATACTTTGAAATATTTATAGGGGTTGTAATTGAATACACAGTTTGATATTGCAAATCTCTTATTTCAACATTCGTGGATTGAATAGAATTAAATAATGCAAGCTCTAATCCACTTTGCTCAAAAAATGGTTTAATTTGTTGAATTAATGGATTAACCGATAAACTGATAATTTCATCAATATTTTTAAACGGATTGGAATCATTATTTTGCATTAGAACAGGGACATCAAAACGGTCATCCAATGGATATACAGTTATTGTCCCATTGTCGGCAAATTCACAAACCATATTATATGTGACACCATTATATACAATATTTGTATAAACAGAGACAGATTTGCTTTTACCGATAGTTCTAACTAATTTTAAAATAAGAGCTTTGTGTAAATATGGTATTTTGCGTCCATCAACTGCAATTTGTTCTGTATATAGTCTGTAAATATTTTCTTGACGTGTTTCAGGATTAAATTTAATTAGAGGAGAGACCTTTGTGGCATGTAATAGTTTAAATATGACATCAATTGGTATTTTAATTTTAAAATCAGGATACATAGTTATTTTAATAAAAGTAATTCCCGCATTATTCGCCTTCTCTGAAAACTTATTTGTCTCTTTTTTGTAGCGAAAAATATCATAAAATAAATCCACATTTTTATTATTTCGTTCAGATAATTTGGCAACCGTTGCTGCAATTAATGTATTACGTTTATCTTCTAATTTCTCAAGGGTATTAATATTTTCTTTATACAAAAATGGATAGTATATTTTAGCAGTATATTCAATTGAAATATCAGTTGTTTCCGATAGTTCAAATAAATTCTGCGCTAAGCAAACATATATCGTATTTTTAAAAAAAGGCCCTGTCTCTAATAATAAATTATTATTTAATGATGTCATTTCCTTTCTGGAATGTTCTAACAAAGCATCATATTCGGTAACTAAAAATGGATTGGCGATAAATGGATATTCGCTATTGAATACAAATTTTTGACCTAAAATATTAGCGACAAGATACTCTCGATCTAATAAATCCAACTTTAATATATCATCAAACCCATATTTAGGTTTTTCAGGCAATCCAAAATCAATTAACTCACCATCTGTATCATACATATTTAAAAGCATTTGATTTAATCTGACCTTTGTTAGCGGCAACTTATCGTTTTGCGTCAAATTTTGATACACTGTAATAGGATTTAATCTTTCCTTTTTCAAACAAAATAAGTATAACTCATCCATAGACATTAATTGTTGCATGGCTTCAAATATTTTCAGTTTTATGACGCCAATACTATCATCAATGTGTATCTGTTGTTCCACAAAAACAACGGTAATTCTACTTTTTTGTATATTGTCTAATTCAGTCTTATCAAATATATCAACAAACATTTTATGATTTGGATTCCTCTGAAATAAATTATTTATGTCTGCTATATCCATTGTTGCAGCGGCACCGCCTGTATCTAAATTAGTTCCGTAAAATACTATTATTTTATCTGTTTTGTCTCTTCCCCCTATAATATTTACTTTAATTATTGGAAATAATGACATATATATTATAATTATGTTATTATTTTATGTAATTTATTTGTTAAACAATAAACAAAACAAACCAAAAAAATTATAAGGTAAATTAAGCCAAATCATAATATGGATTATCTGTAATATTCATTCCACAGTATGGTTTTGGTTCTTTTTTATAGTCAATTGGTGAATAAATGTTCGCCTCTTTTGCCTCAGTCAATAAAAACTTAAAGTTTTGCCAGAAAATTTGTTTATGACCTTCGGATTTTGTCATGATATGTGATAGCTCATGAATAGCAACAAATGTTAGTGTATTTAAATCTATTAGCTGTGCGTCTTGTTTTTTTGATGTATTAAGACAAAATGCTAATTTCTCTCCTTTATTTTCACTATATGCTGTATACTCACTCGTCGGAAGCGTTTCAGATATTTTGTTGGGATTGAATTTTTGCACTAAACGTTGTACGTCTTCGTTATCTGGATGTTTTTTTGCTACATATGCAACCAATTCCTTGCACTTATGCGTTACATTTGCCAACAAATCGGCTGCCATTTCTAATTTGGCTCGTTCTCTCACGCAATATTTCTCTCCATCAACCCCAGATATAATACACTTTAAATTATATGCTTCAGATTCTCTATATACCTTTAAACAAAAAAATAAAATTACTGCTAAAATAATGTAAAAAAAAATATCACTTTTATCAAACATAATTAGCTATTTGTCTAATATATGTAAATACTATTTCTACCGCAAATTTTTTACATCCATTATATTTACACTTTTTGTTTTATTAGTTTTATTATTAATTATTTATTAGTTATTAGTTAGTTATTATTTATTAGTTAATTATCAAATAAATAAAATATTAGGGTTATTTTATTTATAATTTATTTATTATTTGCATTTATTATAAATGTTCTGGTATATTTTTGCTGTTTATATTTTTTTGTTGTTTATTGAGACCCCTGACCTAATTCAAGAGTTGGTCTAAGGAAATCAGGTGTAATAGTGGATGTATTCCAAGGTCCTACATTTACCTGTGGGTTAGGAGGCTCTGAGCGAATCTGCAAGTTGGCATTTCGCAACGATTGTCCGATAGTATCAATGCCAATATGGTAACCGGCTTTGAGAAAGTTAATATTATCAAGATCACCTTGGCCAGCAGGGTTTAATTGAGCCCATTGGCTGTTTGTATCCTTGGGTAAAAGCTCTGAAGGGTCTTGCATAGCAGGTTTGTCGCAAGACGCAGGCATGCCTTGAACACCAGATTGTCCGCCTGCTACATCAGAATATCTTTCATTGCCCTTAGCATCAATATCTTCAGCGGGAAGAGGACCCTTTCCGGACTTCTTTTGGTAAGCTTGTTCGTTATTTGTATGCATCATTTCGTTACCGTATGACCCCTTTGTTTTAAAATAATTGAATAAGTATAATCCTCCAATAATCACTAATACAATTAGTATCCAATTATCTTTAACCTCCTTTGGGAAGACTGCCAAGATTTTTGAAATAAAGTCACTCATTATATAAAATTAGCGATAAAATATTTTTCAAATTATTAATTAATTGTTTTGTTACTTAACAATTAATTAATAGTTATAATTTGCAAAAATGATATTTGTTCTAAAGTTTATATATTACTAAACATTTCATAAACATTGTTTTTTATTCATTCATATTTTGTATTTTGTATTAAAAAGTTTCAGACAAATCATCAATACTTAATTCATCGTCACTTTCATTAATATCATCCAACATGTATGTTTTTTTTATATTTTTAACTTCCAAATAGGCTAAAATAGCTTCTTGTTTTGCCTTTTTAGCTTTCTCTCTGGCCTTTTGATAAATTTCATAATATACTTGATTCGGTTTTTTCAATGTAATACTTTCTAAATTCTCTAAACTATCAGACAAATCTAATTCTTTTAATATGTTTGGGTCATCTTTTTCTTGATTTGATGTAATTGGAGGATTTAAGTCTTCTATTTCTAAAGTAATATTTTCTTTTTCTTTTTCTTGAGTTTCTTTTTCTTCATGTTTTGCTATTTCGTCCTCGTCGTCAAATGTAAAGTCTGTAAACTCTTCCAGTTCAAATGCTACATTTGTAATCGCAGTAGCATTTGTATTTGTATTAGTCTTGGTATTTACACTTGCATTTGTATTTGTATTTGCACTTGTAACCATATTTAAATCAATAGGTTTATCTACAGTAGTTAAAACTGATGTTTCTAAAACAGCAGGTTCATTTATTTTCTCTAAACTTGGCACAGGTTTTTCTGCTACATGTTTCCGTTTAATAAAACATGAATCTAAAAATGGATCTGGACTAACAACCATAGATTGCTTAAGTTCAATCTCTAATTGAAAGCTTCTTGATGTAAATTTGATACCCTGTATCTCAATAATAGAAATTAATGGTTTATCATTTAAAACATCATCTAAACTCATGACGTTATCTGTTTCTCCATACATTTTTATATTTGGTTTAACATTTACTCTAAGTAAATAAAACTTACCAGATTTATAAATTTTAAAAGGAGATGTAAATGCAGTCTCAATATCATTCTTTTCTAATTTAGTTTGAAACCATGATTCGCCTTTAACAAAAATTAGGTCTTGACATTTAGACTCCAAATTTTCAATCCAGTTAATAAAAACGGTGTCATTATTATCAAACATTAAATCCGCATATATTTTTTTGCCATTTTTTACAAACCCCTGTTTTGTAAAACACTTGGGTGTTTGCACATATAATGGTTTATTATTTTTGTACATAATACGTGTAAAATATGAACCTCCTGGAACGGTGGATGGAGGCCCTAAATATATATCAGAAAAATTGTATTCCATAGTTGGTTCAATAATATCGTCCATCATTTATTCAAATGTTAGAAAAATAAAATAATAATAACACGCAACTACAGAATCACTCCTAAATAAAATAAGATTATCATCTAAATAAAATATAATCTAAGTTATAAATTCGTATTAAAACAGTATATTATTTAAGATACGCAAAAAATGACATATAATTTTATTATATAGTTTTATACCTATGAAAAATTCTTTGATGAAACAATGTTTAGACATATTGCAAACAGAAGACGTAAGAAATGAAGTAAAGAAAATATTTTCGCCTGTAACTGATTTAATATTATACGAAATATATCCGTATATTTATTTTATTATTTTATTAGTATTTCTGATATTTATTTTAATTTTAGCAATCTTAGGTATTTTAATAACATTATTGCGTAATAATAAATCATTGGTTAATACTATTGTTTAGTGGTTTATTTTTTTTCCCATAATTATATATAATGCCTCGTACTCGTAGTTCTTTTAGATCCAGTCAAAAAGGGCAATCAAAGTCCAAATCAAAGAGCCAGAAGGGAGGCAACCAAGGCGCATACCCTGATAGTGCTTGGGGGTTTCAATTAAATAACGTTGGTGATGCATGGAGCCAATTTACAAGAGTCATGGGTAGCACAAATACAAGTAATGTTATTACGCCTGCTCATCCTGCTGCTCCTGTTGCTCCTACTCAAACTGGTGGTAAGAGACGTGGTTGCAAACGTAATAAAAAGGGTGGATACTGGGGTGCGGTATTAGAGCAAGCCATTGTGCCTTTGACGTTATTAGGGTTACAGCAATCAGTTGGCACACGTCGCAACCACGGCGCCCGCCGTAATAAAACGTTTCGTCGCAGACATTAAATTATAAGTATTTGTCTTTAAGTTATAATTTACATAATATATATTATTTAATTTTTGGATAATTATTTTATTTGCATTATATAATTTATCAGTATTTAAGCAATATTTTTTTATAATTCTATAGTATAAATTATGAGCCTTGAACATCACATACAGAAGTGGGTCTCCATTGATACACAAATGAAAACATTGAGCGAACAAATGCGAGAATTACGAGAACAAAAAAATGAATTAAATGATACTATTACAACCCATGTAGAAAATTCAAATTTGTCTAATGCAACCATTCAAATCAGTGATGGACGTATTAAATTTGTCAAGGTTAAAGACACGCAGCCTTTAACTTTCAAGTATTTAGAATCATGTTTACGAGACATTATTAAAAATGAAGAACAAGTTACGAAAATTTTGGATTATGTCAAAAATAAACGTGAAGTCAAATACGTTTCGGAAATAAAACGAATTTATAATAATTAATTTATATTAAAATAGTATATATGTCAATATTAAACCACAATGATTTAATTTTTTATAAACAAGATGGACAAATTATTAGCGGCGGATATAGCTTAAATTCTGCTTTACTTAAAAATGGTATTTCTCCTATGCAAACAATGAACACACTTGAACAGACTAAAACAGGGGGAACTAATAAGGTGCAAAAAGTATCTGAGATGTTTACTAATTTTGCAGTGCCTGCTGGATTATATTTAATGAATCCTACTAATAATACCAAACCTGACAAACCAAAGGGTCATTATGACACACACCATACTATGCTGTCTGATGATATTTATGATAAGTTATTTAAATTAGTTCAACCTGATGAAACTACAAAAAAGTATACCAAAACTAAGAAACATGTTAAACACCAAGATAAACAAAATAACAAACAAAAATATACAAAAAAAAGAAAATAAATTTATACCAATTTATACATTTATAATATTTAATCATTATAAATGTATTTTCCTACCTATAATTTTTACGACGACATTGTGTTTACAAAAGAAGAACAATGTCTCATTTGTTGGGATGGGTCTGACCAATATGATGAAATTACTAAAATGCAACAACTAACCTCGTTTATACCTACTTGCAAGTGTAATAGTTGTTTTCATAATAAATGTTTGTTTACTTGGGTTCATAGTACACAATCGTGTCCTATTTGTCATAAGGATATGCAAATTAATATTATTTTGAATACAAATAATAATAATAATAATAACGCAAATTTTATTGCCATCATAGTTAGTCATAAATTCTTCAGAAAAGTTTATAGGGGCACCGTTTTTATAACAAGAATGGCATCATATGTTATTATAACCAAAATAATATTATTTATGATTTATGTTTTTATTTTGAATTTATTATAAATTTATTATGAATTTATAGTCTGCTCCACGTGTTATGATTAAATGGCGACACCAAAATTTCTGATAACTTATTCTTCCAATAATTTACACGCTCTTCTAACTCAAGATCCTTTCTTGTTTTGGGATATATCGGTCTTGTTGCCATTATTTCCTCTTCTTCCGGTGTCATTCTCGGTTTGTAACCATAACAGTTTACTCCAAATTTAGAATTTGGATCTGCGATAAATCCACCATTTACACCTGGGCGACCACAATCATTCTCATGACCTTTTATTTTTTGCAAATTATTATATGTTTTTTGCTGTGTTGGAAACAGTGCCATTTGTTTTTCTGACCAACCATAGTTACACCACTCTGCACCATCATTGTAAGCAGATTCTACTTCTTGATATGTCGCTAATCTTGATCCATATGCGCTGCATAATGCTTTCGCATCATCATATACATATGTATTATTTGGAACATTGAATACTTGTTTTGTTAATAATATTTCAGGAACAGGGGCTTTTACTGCGGCTACACGGGATTGTGAATTTTCTTCTATAGGACGATTATTAACTAAACGATTTATATCCTTTATATCCGAAATTATCTCTAAGTGAAATATTCCGTTTACAAAATTTTTAAGCGTTTTAAATATATCTACCCTAAACAAATAATACAAAGCATTTAACACTAATAAAATAACAAATATTATAAATATAAATGACATTATGGTGTTTATCACTGAATCTGATCCTGAAGGGTTTCCATTGGATCCCAATGTTGAAGAACCTCCTAAAAATACAGTAATTATTATATATGCTATTATTACTATTGCTAAAAGTGTTGTAATAATTGGACTTGTTATTATATCATTTATTTGCGAACCAAAGTCACTATTTAACTCGTTATTTGTTTCAGACATATATTATATATAAAACAAATATTTATTTTATTACTTCTTTTTTACTTTTATTAGTTTTACTTTTATTAGTTTTATTATTATTTACTCTTTTTCTACTCTTTTTCTATAGAAAAAACAGTATGCTTTTGGGGTTACTATTTGTTGCGGATTGGTTACTTCTGTTATATTTGTATCGTCACAATGATACCATTTACCGTTTGCATTTTTTACAAATGATGTATAATGACCTCCTAAAACAGAACCACTGTGATTACATACTCCATATAAATCATACACATACGATTCCTTATTGTAGCCAATTACATATTTAGACAAATTTAAATTATCTATGGGAAAATCAACCAAATTTTGTTTTTTCCTATTTGATGAATTGAAACGCTTAATATCTATTACTAATACTGTAGGGAAACTCCAAAATGATAATGCCTTTTTAGCCGCCTCTTTTTGACCCGTTAATTCATTCAAAACACAATTGTCTCCATCCATTATTTCAGGCTCTACATATAAATCAAAACAATCTAATAAACTCGGCTGATTCATGTTTGGCGGAATAGGCAAATTAATTATAAAATATGGCTCTGGAGTCATACTCATTATATTTTCTGTCTCTATTGATGTTAGATGAGACACTTGGATGCCGTAAAAAATATTCCAAATTTCTGAATAGTCATTTGAATACATCTGTTTAATACGCTCAAAACAAACCATCGCTATTTTGTCTCTTTCATTTACCACAGTTCCTACTATATTCATATTTACTTCTCTTGATAATGATTCATGGAAACAGTCTATTACAAATATTAAAAATTCAGTCATATCATTCTGCTCATAACCAGTAAATAGCTCTTGACCCTTTATTTGCGCTAATTTTTGCACGGTTCTTACAAATTTTACAGGAGAGACAATGCAATTTTCACTCCATAAAAGTTTACGTAAATCATCCCATTCTATCAACATTGCTGATTCGTATTTGTTTTTTAAACGCTTTTTATATGTTTCTAAATTTAAAAAGTCATTTAACTCGTATGTATGAGACAAAACTTGCATACATGCATTTAAAAAACAAGTATTTCCTAAGTTGGATAAACCTGATAATCCTTTATTTCTATATTTTTTATTGTCAATATTCATTTTGTATTCTTTTATAACTATTATAAAACAATATATTTAAACATATTTATTATATAATATAATAAATATATGTCTAATTCATTCCATCCAAGAATTGGGCTTTCAATTACACCTGAAGAGAGACATATAATTAACATGTATATGTCTCAATATAATCAAACTAATGTGCAAATTAATCGCTTGTATACCACATTAGATTCTATTAGAACAAATATTAATAATATTGTAAATAATATCGTAAATAATAATAGAGACAATAGAGCCAATAGAGACAATAGAGACAATATGACTACTATAAATTCTACTGTAGAGCCGGCTCAAAGTGCTACAGCATCTGCCACTACTGCCACTACTGCCACTAATGCTACTACTGCATCTACAGCTTCTACAGCTTATCCAAGAACAACTCCTACTCCTATTACGCATGCTTATCCTCCAACTGCTAACGCTGCTTATTCTAATACAAATAATAGACATAATACAAATAATAGACGTAGTAATTCTAATAATAATAGGTATATATTTTACGATTACGACCGCCCTATAAGTCCTACAACATATGTTGACGATGAAGTATTTACTCCTGTAAACATTTCAGATAATATTAATACATTATTGGCTGCATTTTTGGCTACACCTGTAACAGTTAGACCAACTGAAGCGCAAATATCTGCTGCAACCAGAATAATTAGGTATTCCGATATAGAAAACCCTGCTTCTACTGCATGCCCTATTTCATTAGACAATTTTTCTGAAAATGATAATGTCCGACAAATAAATCATTGTGGACATGTTTTTTCGTTAAATTCAATTGACGAGTGGTTTCAAAATAATGTTCGGTGTCCTGTTTGTCGTTATGATATACGTTTGGCAACAGCGGAAGCGAGTGGTCCCGATTTATTTGAACCACCTTTAACAAACCCAAGTGCTAACGCAAGACCAAATATTAGAACTAATACAAGACAAAATACAAGTTCTAATACAATCTCTAATGCAAGACAAGCAACCACTGATGCATTAGATTCAATTACAACCAGTTTGTTTGAATCATTATTGTTATATCCTGCAAGAATAAATGGCACAAGAACACCACGTTCAACTACTACAAATACAAATACCAATACAAATACTAATGTAAATGATAATGATAACGATGATGATGAGCGTTTAACATATGATGCATCTCAAAATACATTAACATATGAAACCACTTTTAGACCTTACCATCGTTAACACTTGCCATCGGTAACACTTGACTACTTTTTTTGTAAAAATGGATAAACAATTGCTATTAAAACTATTGACAAAACCATAATATCAAATATTTGTACAGTTTTTTGTTGTTTTAACGGCATTTTAGCATATTGTTCAGAATATTCCTTAGGTTTGAGCCATTTTGACATCCATCCTAATAAAGTGGGTTTCAATCTATCATTACAGTCATATAATACATCATACCAAGCCATGCTAATATATGCAGCTACTGATAATAAAAATACAATAACTCCCTTATGTATATTACTTGTCGGCTTTGGTAAAAAATAAACAGTTATTATTGCTGCAGAAAAAACAAGACACTTTGGATTCAAATAAAATGGAGTTCCGAATAGTCCACCGCCCATATTATATAAATAATACAATATAATTTATTTTATTATTTGATTTTATTATAAAAACTATAACAAAATAATAATTATATATATAATATATATAATATATGGAAGAAATACACTACAAACAAAGATTAGAAGATTTAACTAATCGTGAATTAGATCGTGCTTTTCAGAATTTATTTTTAGAAAATCGTGCTATAGAAGATCCTCCGGAAGTAATTAATCAACATCATGAAATAGTTCATCGTGCTAACCCAGCAGATCTTGCAGAGCCTGCTGAATCTAGAAATATTGTATTTAATTATATTATGCAACATTATCTTGAAAATGAACAATCAGTAGCTAGGATACGACTTCGTGGAGGCAGACAAGGTAAAAAAAGTAAGAGAAGAAAAGGAAGAAAAGGAAGAAAAAGTAAAAAGAGGAGAAAAAGTCAAAGAAGAAGATAAATAAATATAAACTATATTGAACTACTTTTAATTTTGCTGTCAAATTTCAGATAATAACTGCATTATTCCGAATATACAACTACCCATATTATATAAATAATACAATATAATTTATTTTATATTTGGGTTTATATTTGGGTTTATATTGAAAATTTTTATTATATTTTTAACTGATATAAAGGTAACACAACTATATATTATATAAATAAAATGACTACTATTAAAACTGATGCTACTACTACTGACGCTGTTGCTTGGCGAAATGGTTATAAATGGACTATTAACGAGTGTTTGCGTTTGGAGCGAGAATTTGATTTGTTGCAGCTAACTGTTCCTGAAATGGCAGCCCTGCATAGTAGAACTGATTATGCAATTATGTGCAAGCTACATGCAGAAGGGTTGGCTGATTTTAATGAACTATACCTTCAGACGTATGGTCTTGACCACGAGCATCAAGTTATTAACATGCAAAGCCTAAGTCAGACTAATCCTGACGATTCGGATTCTGAAGCGGAATCAAGTTATGTTCCTGATTTAGTTGATGATTTGGAATCTGAATCCGACTCAGATGCGGACGAGGATGTAAATGAATATTATTTGGCTCAGCAAGTCAAGCTAATGCAGAAGCAAATTAATACCCTTATGGGCTACTTTACCAATAAAAAATCACAACAATCTCTGGCATCAACATTCTAAAGAAACCCCTGTTTTCTTTCTAAAGAAAATAATATTTACAAATATTTTAATTCTTCTAAATCTTCCTTTTAAAAATTATTACTAAATAAAAATATTTATTAATAATTTGTTGTTTTATTACGATTCTGGATATACAATTACTTTTTTGGTGGAAAGAATTTCGCCACACTTTGGTTGCCTTCCTTTGCATTATTCGTTTCTCTTAAATATTTGTCAAAGATTAATAATTTCACCTCTTTATCTTTTATTTTTGCCATTTTTTCTTCACACTTTTTATAATCTGTTATTTCATGTCTTATATCATTTATTTCCTTTCTAAAGTTTGACACCTTTGCACGTCTTGGCGGCTTTTGCGTCATCCATATTTCTTCTAATACTAATCCGAATAGCTGCAATAATGGTTTCATTATTTGATTGGAAATGTAAAACGAATAATCCAGCTGTAAATTGGTCTCCTTTATGAAAGCAGGTGTCTCTATCTTCTCGCCTTGAAGCGCCTTTTTATTTGGTTGAACTATATATGCAAAGGGGATTCGGTCGCCTGAAGTTGGTTTGTTACCTGGTTCTCTTGCTGCAATTCGGTCTGCTAATACTTTATGTGCTATTTGCTGCGGATTTTTGTAAAATGAACGCAGTGATTTTGTTATAATTAGCTTCTCTATTGGCACTGAACCGTCTACTAATTCTTGTAAACACTTATATACATAATTTATCGCCTTTTGTATATCACAGTCTTTCATCAATATATCTATTACGCCTCCATATACGTCCTTTACTATCGGCGCATTGTCTCGTCGTTTCAATACAATTCCCATTTCTTTTCTCTTTCCTTTATTCGGGTCAGTCTCATACAAAATTCCCACATATCTTTTCTTTGATAATAAACAAAACGGCAGGAATGTCTTTTCGTATTCAAAATCATGCGGTTGCTTCAAAAACTTGGAAACATTATGACATGCTTCTTGAGCGATTTCAATAGACAATTCTAACGCTTTGTGACCGACTATTTGCTCGCCGGTTTCCTTGTCTGACAAATTGAACTTGAAGAATACAGAATCGGTGTTATGAACAATTAGGTTTCCAACACCTGCTGCAAAATGATGGTTTTCTGTTGTTAAATCATATACATAACCGGTGTATGGTATTTCATCCATACTTTTTATAGAATTAGGATTATATTTATATAGTTCTGTAAATAGTGTTACAATAATACTTAAGTCTGGACCACTTGTAAGCTGAAACGGAATATTACGATGATTCAAATAGTTGGTATATATTGCTGCATCTAACATATTATCAAAATGACTTGTTCTTAGAATATCTTCATCAGTGTATAAGTTTGAATCTGCTTTCTCTGATAATGGATTATGTAACAGTTCAGTTCCAATTTGAACATCATTAGGAGTCACTTCAGTTCCGTCCGCTCTTATAAGCGAATGATCATCTGTTACATCAACTACTCCTGTTTGAGTAAGAACCCTAAACATCTTTTTGTGTGATGCAAGTTCATGTCTAATTACACGAAACAGTTTAGTCCATCCTTTTTCTGTCCAAGTTTCTACACCTTCTAACTCACAAAATTCTTTTTCTTGTTTTCCTGGTTCTACACATTTGATCCAATTATCGTTTCCATATGTTTCTGCTAATTGTTCAATCGTGAGAATACTTATTTCATCTTTACCATATTTCCCTCCAGCTTTCCTAAAGGTGGATGGTGTGTAATTTGCAACACTGTCGCCATATACATATTCAGCTTTTGTATTTATCAGTCCATATTTGGTGTCCACATTTGTATCCGCATAGCATTCCTCTACTACTCGTTTTGCATACGTCAAGAGTAAACGCCCAGTCGCCGTCGTGGACGCTGCAATATCCGGTTCATAAAATGTGCTTGTCTTCGCTCCCAACTGTCCATACAATGAATTCGCAGTTACTTTATAAGCTAACTGACGTTTGTCTAATACATTCTTCATAAATTCATCCGGAGTTAAAGGTATTTGCTTTCTTGTATCCTTTCTTGCTTTCAGCAACTCCTGCAAAATGGATGGCATAATTGCCTTCTCTTCTACTCCATCTTTAACAATCGGCTGTGCAAATCTGCAAATTTTATGTCCGGATTTTATCTTTTCTGCTCTGGCCTTTGGATTCTTTCTTACATACTTAAATGTGTCAAATGTAATATCTACATACTCATATCCTGGAAGGTTGTCGTATATATATCTGATTTCAGACTTATCGTCTATTGTCTCATCCTTAACTCCTGTTTCAGCAACTAACTTGCCATTTAAATCATATATTTTGGTCCACACTTTACTGCTCGGACATAAATTTTCCGATAACATGGATGACGGATATAGCGACGCAAAGTCGCCAACAGGCACAGGATTGTCTAAATATAAACCACACTTTGGCTCCAATACAATCGCACCTTCATACCCATCATCTTTTGATCCCTTATTTATTACCGGCATTAATACACCCTTTTCTCTACATTTTTTAGCAACATAACTCGTTAATTTTATCCCTTGGCCTCGGAATATTAAGAAACTCATCGGAACACTACATAATTTCGCCATTTCAACTAAATCAGTGACCACGTCCACTTTGGCAAATAAGTGCTGCACTAAGTTGCAATCTTGAATACAGTATTTTGCAATGACTGCTCTCGCCGCTGGCCCTTCGTTTGTCATTCGGAAAATATCTTTAGGAGTCACGTCGTCTTTCGCTAAACCCCATTTCACAATTTTACCTTTCGGATTCTCGTGTCCTGCAACTTCAAACCATCCTTCCTCTTTATTTATTTTGGTTACGATAAATTTATCGCCATCTTTATAATAATCGCTGGAATGATTTATTTCCTCAAAGTGTATGTAACTTTCCACCTGTAAACCAGTCATATTTGATGTTTTGATGCGAGTCGTTTCAGTTTCATCCGTAATATGCTGGATATTTTTCACTACATCTCCAATAAAGTGTCCACCAACATAATCCAGTTTATATGAAGTGAGGTTTTCCGTGCGACGAAACCAATTCAACATATCCACTTGAAGCCGACCATTCATTTTGATAATGGATAAATCATATGTTCCTGACGCCAATGTAATGCTGCTTTTATCTATTTCAGTTTTGCCTGTTTTATAATCTACTGTAGCACACAGTTCGTCATTATTTCTGGATAATTTCAAAAAGTCTTCTACACAATCCAATTCTTGCGAACGCCGGAACATGAATTCATAATCAAAACTAAATATATTGTAACCGATAATGATGTCGGGATTTACCCGTTGAACAAGGCGTGTCCAAGCAAGTAACACATCTTTCTCTGTTGAGTAAGTTTCAATCTCGGAATTTGGAACAGAACTATGCAAATTGTCGCATGAATTCAAAACAATGCAGTGATTTAAATGTGGTTCTTTTTCGCCGTAATAGACAAAGGTAGAACCAATAAACGTCACTTTGTCTCCTTCAAGTGCCGGAAAATTATTACGTAATGACAAGATTAATTCTGTTATTTTGCCTTCACGTTCAAACTTTTTGTCACATAATATATCAACAATTGTTGATTGTTTGTTTTGATAAGCTTCTGTTTTGAACCCACTTCCTATCTTGAAATATTTCTCTGGTTCTTCTTCTAAAACACCGTTATCGGAATTATTATCACCGTCTCCGTCTTCGTCAGCATCTCCTGTAGGTTCAGCTTCGGTTACAACCTGAAACGCCTTATTCGCATTTTCAAATAAACTTTCTATTAAGTGCTCTTCGGAATTTGCGGAACGCTCCCTAACTTGGGTTTTCAACCAGTTTTCTGTTCTCTCATGTAGTTCTTTTTCAGACACTATTTTAACTTTTGGATAAACAGTGTCAATGTTTTGCACTGGATTTGACAAACTAAACCCAAATGCAGTTCTGATTATTTCTCTCAATGTTGTTTTGCATCTCTCAATATTTAAATCGGTATTATTTTTTGAGAAATAATCCACAATATTTGTTGCCAACTTTTTGTACGATTTAATAGGTACCGGAAAGTCACCATGGCTGCTACTGGCTTCAATATCAAAACTCAATATTTTATACGGAACCCGTGTTTCCTTGTCATTCAACGGAATCACATTTTTGTAATTTATTTTAAATTCAAAATCACATGAAGTAGTCTTTTCATTTTCAGCAATAATGATGGTTTTTTTATTTGGCAATGCAACCCAACCGGATGGACTTACTTCTCTGATATGAAAGAACCGAAGCAACGGTGGAATATTTGCTTCGTATAGTTCAACAAAACAATCCTTAAATAAATACCCATTTTTTAAAAGTCTTCGGTCCTTTTCACCATCTTCATTTATCGCATCTTGATACCATAAATTTTTTACCTTGTTGTAAACAGGGACGTTTGCAAATTTTATCATTATGAAGCGATGCAGGTTTCCGGCATCAAATCCATATAACTTTTTTTTCTCTATTAGCTTACATTCTGTAATGGAATCTTTATAATATTTTCCAATCTTTGACTGAATGTGCTCCAAAAACTGGTTCTTCATTGTTTGACCCCATCTATTACTAACCTTTAAGTAAAAGAATGGCTGATAATCTTCCACTATTATTGACGCCTTTTGGCCTTGTTCGTTAATACCAAACATTTGTATCACAAACCTTGACTTATCTGTCTTATATGCGTATTGCCCGTGATCATTGGAATCATCGTCACTGGATGATAAGGCAATGGATTTATCGTTGTATATATTGAATTCAAATAACTTGAAAGTTTGTTCCATTTTTAATTTATTTACTTTTAAATATTGATTTATTTCTAATTCAATTTTATTGTTTATTGATTTTTATTGGTATAAATAATATAATCTTATTTTTATATTATTCTAATTACTTATTTTAGTTTCATCTATTTTTTCTGGTTTTGTTTTTTCTATGCTTTTTATTTGTATTATTGTGTCTCTTATTAGTGTTAGTATGCTTTTTTCCAGTTTTATTTTTTCCAGTTTTATTTTTGCCATGTGTTTTTCTATGCTTTTTACTCTTTAGTCTGTTATACACGTGTTGCGGTGTGCTTGCCGGTGTAACTGATATAACTTGACCATCTAATACCTTGGATTCCACCCAATTTATGAGCGAATCAACTCCACGATCTTTTACTTTGATATTGCTATTTTCATATGTTTCTACTGTATTTCCATTATTCGCAATATATTTCATCGTAGGAAACCCATCAATATTCCCAACATGTTTGATTAAATGCATAAAATCCTTATTTACATCCGCAATCACTAAATCACGGTCACTTTTATATTGTTTATTTAACGCATCACCCATTTTATGCCATTCCGGTCTTGTTGCATTACAAGGTCCACAACCAACCATATAGACAATAATAAACATATGTTTTCCTTGTTTTATCAATTTGTCTATCATATACGCATCTTTTTCAGAATTTATATGTAACAAAAGCATTATTATATTATATATTAACCATATATTATTTTTCATTCCAAAAAAATAAGAAATATTATTCTACTGTAGTATATATAAATGTATGGTGAAATCATGAACATAAAATTTGCAATCATATTTTTCATATTTTTAGCTGGATTATATTTTTATTTATATTACAGCAATAATCCTAAAATGCTTGAATCACTAACTACCATGAATGGTGAACTACGCTGCCCTAATGTTCTTATCCAAAAAGATGCCAAATATTATCTGTATAACTCTAATATTGCAGAAGTACCTGGTGTTAATCCAATCATGTTTAACAATTTAGAAGAGTATACGGAATTTTTAGAGTGGCAGCGTGGTGCCGGTATTCGTTGCCCTGTGCTATATTTGCAGAACACATATGATGCACAGGGCAACCGGGTTTACAAAGCGAGACCCAGCGTGTCTGAAATGCAGGGGGGTCTCCCTCCTATGGTTCCTGTTCCGCCGCCCCTCAGAATGCAAGCTTTAGAAGATACGACATATGGTCAGCTGCCGACGGATACGAAGGCGTTATATACTGGAGAAATGTCGCCGGCGGATGCAGTAAAAATGTCAAACGAACATATGCTTTTTAGTGATAACCCAATGGATCCAAATTGGGGTGGAAAAGAATACACACAGTCGTTGGTTGATACGGGCTTTTACAGAGGAAATGAACGCAATATGAGTGAGCCTTAAAAAATAATTATATTATAATTGAATGTATAGACAAGTAATATATATTAGTTACAAACTTGTGTAATTGCGTCAATTTCTAAAGGCATATTAGAAAACATTGAAACAAATATTTAAAGAGTTGTATACTTTTTATTATGAATTATTATCAAAGATATTTAGGTTATTTAATATATTACAAAATTATATATTATATATATTATTTATATAATGAGTATCTCAGTTTCAATTTTACGAAGTCAAAAAGATGGACAAAGCGAAGACGATCTTAAGACAGAGATGATATCATCTGCTGGAGGAGATGAAGATTTAACAATTTTAATAAACGAAATATTTGATCCTACTGAGAAAATAGAACCGATTAGATTACAAGATAAATCAGAGATGATTAGAAAATATGGTTTTTGTAGCATTGGACCTCCCCTGACACCACTTGCCCCTGCGGGCGCAATGAGTCTCGGTTCAGGATATTCATCGCCAATGGCAAGCGAACCAACTACACCAACTTGTATGATGATGGGAATAAAATTCGGTGATTATCTTGTCGTTTCAGAAAATAATTTAAAAGCTTTACAAACTTTACAAGCTGAACAAGCTTTACAAGCTTTACAAAATGCACCAGATGCACCTAATGATAAAATTTCAATTACTTCTGAAATTTATTTTAAACGCATGAATAAAAACTTAAATGCAGCTGGAATAGCAGATTTGTTTGAAGATACTAAAAGTGAACGACTATATGGTCCAGAATTTAGAGAACCAGCAATGCGACGTATTGCTTCAGCTCCAGCTGTATTAACCAAAAATTCAGATCTTAATAAAGGTGGTTATGTCCTTTATACATTTAAAGATACACTTAAAAGTACAGGTACACTTGGTTCAAAAAGTTCAGAAGTTATTCCAGGTGAAATGGAAAGACTATTAGGAGGTAAAAGACGAAAGAGTAGAAGAGGACGAAAGAGTAGAAGAGGACGAAAGAGTAGAAGAGGAAGAAAGAGTAGAAGAGGAAGAAAGAGTAGGAAAATGTAAAATTACTATACAAAATAAAACAAAGAAATAAGAAATAATAAATATAACCTATTTTATATTTATTATTAAATAAACTCACATCATAATACGTATCATATTTATAAATGAAACCAACAGCTAAAAGAATTTTCGCTTAAGATCTGCTAAACTTGTAGTTAATGTCTTCTTATTCCACAACAACCAGCGTGACCATGCACCGCTGGTAGAAATATCATTCCAGTTTTCATTTTTCGCATGTCGTGCAATATATAATTTTTTTCTATCCTCGTCTTTATGTTGCGTCATATCTTGATACCCAACCGCTCCAAATCTTACACGCTTTTCTCTACCGGTCGCCTTATTGCGGATAGTGGCAACCCATTTATGTTTACCATCTGTATCTTTTTTTAATGAAACAAAATCATACGCAGAAGGCATTTATTTATATATGAAAAGAAATTATTTTAGATATTTATTATTTTTTTCTATCTTTTGTTCCCTTTTTTTAAAAAAGGTGAAAAAAATTCCCAAAAGTAAAAAGGGAAATCAATTTTGGACATTTATAAATGTCCATTTTTGAAAACCTAAAATACTTTTGCAAAAAAAGGTTACGAAAAACACAATGTGACCATAATGCTCTCAAAATGAAAAAAATGTGAAAAAAAGTGTTACGATAAAAAATAAATATTTTAAGGACTTTCCGACGGCTTAATTTCTCATTGCTTAATATAAGCAATGTTAAGCAATAATTTTAAGCCAAAATTAAGCCACAGATTTCGCTGTGAAAATTGTGACTATAGTACAAGCAAGAAGAGTAACATCACCAACCACTACGCCAGTGCTAAACACAAAAAATCAATAATCGGCAATGATTTTCAAGCTTTTTTAAGCTCCGACTTTTGCTGCAAAGTGTGTAACAAAATATATAAAGACGCTTCTGGATTATGGCGGCATAATAAAAAGTGTCCTAAGCTAAAAAAGGAGGAAGAAGCCAAGGAAGAAGCCAATGAAACTACTGAAACCAATGAAAATAAATTAGAAGTTTTAGCAGATAAAGAATTAATTAGAATGATTATCAAGGAAAATTCAGAGTTTAAGAATATGATGTTTGAGATAATGAAAAATGTGCAGCCAAATAACATAATTAATAATACGAATAATAGTCACATCACAACAAACAATAACAATCATTTCAATCTCCAATTTTTCTTAAATGATACATGTAAAGACGCCATAAATTTAGTGGATTTTGTGGAATCGCTTCAAGTGCAATTAAAGGATTTAGAAGAAACGGCGAGACTCGGGTATTCGGAAGGAGTGTCCAGAATTTTTATTAATGGCTTAAATAAGCTGGATGTAACGATGCGACCGATACATTGCAGTGACGCCAAAAGGGAAACACTTTATATTAAAAACCAAAACGAATGGACTAAAGAAGAGCCTGATAAGTTGCATTTATCAAAGGCAATAAAATCAGTTAGCAGTAAAAATATGCAACAAATTTTTGAATGGCAAAAAAAGTATCCCGAATATAAAGACCCAAGTTCACGTGATAGCGACAGATATATGAAGATGATATTTAATACAATGAGCGGTTCATCATCGGAAGAACAAAGTAAAAATCTGGATAAAATAATAAAAAATATAACCAAACAAGTGGTAATTGATAAAAATACTGAAATACACTGAATACACTGAATACACTGAATACACTAAAAATAGTATTTACAATATAATTTATGCATATATTGTAAATGAGAGGAACAAGAACGAGAAGAGGAACAAGAACTAAAAGAAGATTTCCATTAAGATATTTACCCAACAAACTCTCAAAAAAGGATAAACAAAAACAGGTAAATATGTTGTTAAAATCCAGAAAGCTATATAAAAATAAGATTTATTATACAAGACAACATGTCTCATCTTATAAAAACAAAACATCTAACCACATAGAAAACGCACGTAAAATATACAAGATGAACAAAATAACACCAAACAATGAATTGTCACGAAAAACAGGATGCACTTTGTCGGCATTACGACAAATAGTGCAAAAAGGGGAAGGTGCGTATTTTTCATCCGGTTCACGTCCGAACCAAACCGCACAATCATGGGGATTAGCGAGGTTAGCAAGTTCAATCACGTCAGGTAAAGCTGCTGCAGTTGATTACGATATATTGGATAAAGGGTGCGACCATAATAAGACCGCATTCCGTTTAGCGAAAAAATCACGACAAAAATATGGCTACGGACACTCTAAAACCAGAAGTGTAAAGGTGTAAAGTATAAAAGTATAAAAGTATAAGTATTTAGAATTATTGTTGTTTATCAACAAACTTCATAACATCATTCAATGCATCTTTTGAGCTCTTTAAAATATTAAGCCTATTTATATTTCTTTCTGTAAGTGGTGTCATATCATTGTCTTTTAACTCAATATTAATATTTAGCACCTGTTTTAGCATTAGCATACTAATGTAATCATCCATATTTATAATGGTTGTCTCATAGTCTTTTCTATATTTGGGAATTAATAATTCATCTTGCATTTTAACAAAATTTGCTTTTATTGTCGCAGCATATGTTGCAGCAGAAGCGGCTTCGCCATTACCAGTTGCGTCCGGAACACGGTTTTCTAAGCCTTCAATAATTGAATATGGAGATGAAGCATACTTATTTACCAAAAAATATACAATATACATAGAGACAAATAGGGCAATCAAAATCACAATTAAGTCATCCATTGGTTGTTATATTATACTTTAAGAAAATGTGGCGACTGAAACAACTGTAGAATTAGTTTCCAAATTAGTATAAGTAAAATATTTAACGATTGTCGCAATAGATGTTTTGCTAATCTTCCTAAATTTACCATTTGCATCCTTCGTGCAGATATTATTTAAGCAATCAGGTGATTCATTAATGCGTTTAATTAAATTCGGCAATGTTTTGTATTCGGCTAAAATAGCTAAAGCGGATGCAGAGCTGATTCCAGGAATTTGACACAACATGATTTCGCCAATGTTTTCGGGCGTTACATTATCCTTCTTTACCTTTTTCACTACACTACAGTAATCCTTATCAGAAGTAATAGCTATATTAGCATTTGTCTCAATTACAGCATTTTGTTGAGTGTCTGTATCATTTTTTACTGGTGGTTCTTGATTATTTACACTCGCCGTTAGTATATTAGAATAAAAAGGTTGCTTAGTTTTATCTTTATTTAATTTATGTGCCATATTGCAGACAATTAGAGCAGTCTCTTCAAGAGAGTTTGATCGCATAACTGAAAACCCTTTATAATATTGAATAGAAACCATGGCAGAATATAAAGTTTGCTTATCAATGCGTTCTCTAAATGTATTAAATTTGTTGAAATCTCCCTCAATTAAATAAATAATATTGTGATTGTGATGTTGAATGCCATTTAGGCGATATGATTGTTCTTCGTACCGACCATCCTTGATGCTGGCTGCTAAATCAGATAAGGTTTTGCGTTCAATAATGACAAGCTCGGAATCACCATCACTAATAATAATGTCTCCTAAAGGTAATTGTTTTACAACAATATTTAGTTCTTTAAAATTATTAACCATGGCAATAGTATTTTTGCAACTATTCAATAAATCATTCTCTCTTACATCAATTTGAATATTCATTTATAAGTAATAATAATTTTTATTCAATAATTGTGTTTAAATAATAGTTTGTTAAATTTGTTTAGTTTATTTATTTTATTTATTTTAGCAATAAATACATTAAATTAAAATTAAATAAAATAACTAAAAAATAAAAAATAATATTTCAATAATATATAAAATGGCTGCTACAACTTTGTCTCAACGTCAATATTACCGTAAGCGTGTTAAAGGATCTATGTGCAGAAAGAAGTCTGCTAAACAATGCAGAACTATTAAGAGCTGCAAAAATACCAGACGTTCTGCGAAACGAGCAAACTTTTGCAGAAAGCGAACAAATACCAAAAGACGTTAAATATTTATTAATTAAATAAAACAATTTTCTATAATATTATAAATATATAATTTGTATAATATTATAAAGTAAAAATACCAAAAAATGAATATAAAAAGAAAACATGAATAATATATTTAACGCCATGTGTCCAGTGTGAGTATCACGAACACATATTTAACCCATGCGTCCAGTATGTGTAGCACGAACACCATAAACCTGTGTCTGAACTGTGCGATTAGGAATGCATAAAATCCCAAATAGAGTATTTGTAGCTCTAATCAAGTTAGGATTAGATGACATAAAGTAACCAACTTGAGGCGCTAATCCGCCTTTTTTATCTCCACCGCATGTAGGTCTGTTGACAATTGATGCAATATTTCTGCTCATTTTAGAACCACCCATGTATACCATTTTATATACTACAAAAATATTTTATTTTTTCGCTAAATCAATAAATCAAATCAAAAAATAGTGTAATAACTATACTAAAATGACTTAAAAAATACTTTATATTATATTATATTATACAAAACAATACAAACAATATGAATACCGACGACGACGTAATTAAAACAGACGAGGGATTAATTTTCAATCCATATAATCAGTTAAATACTGAGATTACATTGAATCACGTTCAATCTATTCTCACAAAATACGGAATCCCTCCTAAAGTATTTAATATGGAGCTTTACAGAAGGGCATTTGTGCATCGTTCCTATTTAAAGCGACCCGAGTTTGAGAACCTGCAACAAAAAATCAAAATAGTGGAAAGACCGGTAAATTGTATGCCATTAAGCACAAAGTCAAATGAACGTCTTGAATTTTTAGGCGACGGTGTTTTAGAATTGGTTACAAAGTATTATTTGTATCGTCGTTTCCCTAAAGAGAATGAAGGGTTTATGACGGAGAAAAAGATTGCGATTGTTAAAAATGAGGCTATTGGTAAAATTGCGCTTGAAATGGGTCTGCATAAATGGCTAATTTTGTCACGTAATGCCGAGGAGAAAAAAATACGGACTAATTTAAAGAAACTGGGTTGTCTTTTTGAGTCGTTTATTGGTGCCTTATTTTTAGATTTTAATAAAATTGTAGTAACCGATGATGAAGGATGGTTTCAGTCTATGTTTGTTACGGGACCCGGGTTCCAAATGGCGCAAAAGTTTATTGAATCTGTATTTGAAAAACACATAGACTGGGTTGCCTTAATACAAAATGATGATAATTATAAAAATATTTTACAGGTTAAAATCCAAAAGGAGTTTAAGGTGACACCGCATTATGTTGAAATAGAGCATGATGCAGATGAGGGATATAAAATGGGGGTATATTTATGTTTAGGACAACATATATATAATTTGCACCATTCTGAGGCACAGCATATTTCACAGTTTAGTTCTTTTGCTGCAGTGCATGAATATGTGGCGCAGTGTGGCAAGATATTTTTATTTATGGGAGACGGACAGCATAAAATTAAAAGAAAGGCAGAACAAATGGCATGTGAAAAGGCGATTAATGCTATAAAATTAAACACCGATTCAAGTAATGACTTACTTAATGAAGAGTAAACAATACAATATTCAATACATAAAATAATAAAAATTTATATATTGAATTTATATAAGTATAATTGATGAATCCTTTAGCTATAATATCAAAATTAAAAAATAAACCGGTTCCTAAATTAAATACAGGAATTAATATTATTGTTTCTGGAGAAAAATCGGATGCACCAGCAGCGGCAAAAGAAGTAGAAGCAGCGACAGCATCAGAACCAAAGGCATCAGAATTTAAAATGGTTGACCGAAAAGATGATGGGCAAAGAGCAAAAGATGTTTTGGAGCGATTAAAACAAAGTAGGCTTACTGGTATTATTGCTAAAATGCCACCAAAGTCTGAAGCTAAAGAAGTTACTGAAGTATCTAAAGCTCCGCCGCCTGCTGAATTAGAAACGCAAAGTGCAAAGCCTAAGCCGAAACAAAAGAAGTTAGTTTTGGCAGAAGATTTGGACGCATCAAAAATACCTGTAGAAAATTTACCGGAAGGTGGTCCAAAATTAGGAGATTTAAATCCTCAAAAACTTACTGCTGAAGAACAAGATGCAGTAGAACAAGATTTAGAAGCGGCAGCGGCAGCAACCGTAGTAGAGCCTGGATCAGCAGCAGCGGCAGCGGCTACAACAGAAACAGAGAAAAAAAGATCAAAACCAAGAACAGAGAAAGGTGTTGTTACAATATTGTCGGGAAAAATGGTTCAAATTGGCGACACGACTTTAAGAAATCGGTTGCCACCTCCCCCAGTATATCGCCTAAAGGTTTCGGATTATTACATGAATAACCGGGAATTATTTGTTAATTTTATAAACGGACTTTTCTCTGATTATAAAGACGATTTGCAAGACGAAACTAAAAATATTTCATGTGATGATATTGGCAAAGATACAGGCAAGGTCGGATTATTAACGCATCAAAAAATAGTTCGTGACTACATTAACTTGTATACACCATATAGAGGGTTATTGCTGTATCATGGGTTAGGATCAGGTAAAACATGTAGTTCCATTGCTATTGCAGAAGGTTTAAAATCATACAGAAAAATTATCGTGATGACACCCGCATCATTGCGACGCAATTATATTGAAGAAATCAAAAAATGTGGTGACTTACTTTACAGAAAAAACCAATACTGGGAGTGGGTGTCAATTGAGTCAAATCGGGAATTAATTGACTCATTGTCTTCTGTATTAGGACTAAAGATTTCATATATTGAACGCAATAGAGGCGCCTGGTTGGTAAATGTATCTAAACCGACAAACTATGCTGAACTAAGCACATCAGACAAAAAATCGTTAAATAATCAACTGGATGAAATGATACAAAATAAATATGTATTTATTAATTACAATGGGCTACGCCGTGATAAATTTCGTGAATTAACGAATAATTACGAAAAAAATATATTTGATAATGCAGTTGTTATTATTGATGAAGCCCATAATTTAATCAGTAGAATTGTGAATAAACTAAATAGAATGCATCGCTACGGTGAGAAAACAAAAGGAGCTGAAATGGAGATACATACGCAATTAGCAATGCAATTATATGAATTTTTATTAAGAGCAGAAAATTGCCGCATTATTTTGTTAACTGGAACCCCAATCATCAATTATCCTAATGAAATAGGAATTTTATTTAACATTTTACGTGGTTACATCAAAACATGGCAAATACCCATTGTAGACAAATCAAAAGAAGCATCAAGAGGGGCGCCTGTAAAATTATCTAAAGAAACCGTTTTGGGTTTTTTTGAAGCTGAAAAGACGTTAGATTACATAGATTATGAACCAAGTACCATGACGTTAACGGTAACACGAAATCCATATGGTTTCCAAAATAAGATAACGAGTGCTTCCGGGTATAAGGGTGTAAGATATGATAAACACGACCTTGACGAAGCTGGTAATTATATTCACACGGAAGATGGTGTCGTTACAGACGAAGAGTTTATAAGGAGGATTGTAAAAGTGCTTAAGCACAATAATATTGACGTTATACCGAAATCCATTTCTTTCACGGTGAATACGGCGTTACCAGACACGATGAATAGTTTTATAAATAATTTTATAGACAAAGAAACTGGTGAAATAATAAATTTGGAAAAATTCAAACGTAGAATAATAGGATTAACTTCATATTTTAAAAGTGCACAGGAAGAGCTATTGCCTCGTTACGATAAGGCAACAGACAAACACATTATTAGAGTTCCAATGAGTGACTATCAGTTTCAAATTTATGAATCCGCCCGACATGCTGAACGTAAGTTTGAAAAGGCTAAATCAGGTAAACAGGCTAAGGTTGATGAAAATGGAATGTTTATACAACCGACATCAACATATAAAATATTTTCAAGATTATTTTGTAATTTTGTAATGCCTAAGGAGATTGGAAGACCGTCACCAAGTCAAATAAGAGCACTTCAAATGCTTGATAAACTTAAACTGGCATATAATAAGGATGTAGCACAGATAAAAGAAAATATCGCTGCATATATCTCTACATTACCCGAAAACTTTTCAGATGATCCAGAAAATTTACAAAAATTAAGGAGACAAATAAAAGAATATAGTGATTCATTTACATTGAAAACAATAACATATGATTTTGAAACATATCTTTTAAAACAAGAAGAGAGAGAAAAACAAGGACAGCAGCAAGCCCAACTCCTACCACAAGGGCAACAAGAACAAAGAGAACCAGTTAAATTATCCAAAGGCGAAATTAAAGAGAGAGAGAAAATCGCAAAGGAAAGGGAAGCCGAACGAAAGGCGTTGGAAAAACAGAGAGCTAAAGAAGAGAAAGAATTAGAAAAGCTGAGAGCCAAAGAAGAAAAGGAATTAGAAAAACAGAGACTCAAGCAAGAGAAGGAATTAGAGAAGCAGAGACTCAAGGAATCAGGTAAAAAGGATAAGGATAAGGGTAAGGGTAAAGGTAAAGGCATTGTTTTAGAAATAGAAACCGAATCGGATACAGATACAGATTCATCGTCGGAATCAGATTTAGATTCATCGTCGGATTCGGAATCAGATGACAGTGTATCGTCATATTTAAAAGGTGGTGCACCATCTCCAAAGGATGAAGATGAAGAAGAAGACGCTCAAGCATCAGCACCTCAAGCAGCGGCGGCAGCATCAGCACCTGTTGCCGATGAAAACCCATTTGAACAGTGGGTAAATACAGAAGAACAAGACCAAGAATTTATATCTTTCAATAAATACAAAGACGAAGATATTAATTTCAGGGATAAATCAGAATTAGAAGGCGATGAAATATTGGAAACAATCGGCGGAGATGCATATAAACAAGCAATAGATGCAGCATTTGCAGAATTAAAAACAACTAAAGAACAGCATTTAAGTTTGGATGCATTACAGACATATAGCCCTAAATTTTTAGCGATGATTGAAAACATACAATCTCACGAACACCCTGGTTTGCATTTGGTTTACAGTCAATTTCGTTCTATGGAAGGAATCGGTATTTTTGCTTTGGCTTTGGAAACAAATGGGTTTGTCAGATTTAAAATTAGCAGGTCTGGTGCGGATTCGTGGCAAATAGATATGCCAGAAGAAGAATTAGGTAAACCAACATATGCTCTGTATACTGGAACAGAGGATTCAGAAGAGCGAGAAATTATCAGGAATATTTATAACGGGGATTGGAATAATATTCCTAACAATATTGCAGCTCAGTTACGTGCTAAAAGCACAAATAATAATATGGGTGAAATAATACGTGTTTTAATGATTACATCTGCGGGTTCCGAAGGTATCAATTTGCGAAATACCCGTTATGTTCATATTATGGAACCATATTGGCATCCGGTGCGTGTAGAGCAAGTAATTGGTCGTGCTCGTCGTATTTGTTCACATCAAGGACTTGAAGAACAATATAGAACAGTGGAAGTATTTGTATATATAATGGTTTTAACAGAAGCACAATTGGACTCGGATTCAGCAATTGAATTAAAACTAAAGGATACAAGTAGTGAAAGTCCATATAACCCGCAAACAACGGATGAAAATTTGTTTGAAATTTCTAAACGCAAGGAAAATTTAACATCACAATTATTGGTTGGGATAAAAGAAGCATCGGTTGATTGTGCAACGCATATTCGTTCCAATGCAAAGGAGAACTTGAGATGTTTATCATTTAATCAACCGACTGTACATGACTTTTCATATAAACCTAATGTGTCACAAGAAGTCAATGATGTTGTTGCTAAGCTTAACCGAACAGAGCAAACCTGGGAAGGTCAACCAATTAGATTTGGCAGGGAAGTAAATGGTAAAACTGAAGTAAAAACATACATGTTACGAAATAAAAGATATGTGTATGATTATGAAAGCACAACAACGCCTGGATTAGAACCAATTTTACTTGGCAGACTTGTTAAAACAGGGGCTAAAGAATTTACTATTGAGTTTATTTAGATAATACCAATTATTTATAATAAAATTGATTTATACCATTGAAGATTTAAAACAGCACCATTAAATTATTTATCAAAATAATATAAATAAATTACATTTTTTAAAAATCTATTTTATCTTCTCTCCAATACATATTGGATTTATTTTTTTTATAAGATTGTTTATATATCTTACTTTTTCATTAGTTAAATATTCTAAAAATCTTAATTCACTTGTGTTACGCATACGCATAATTTGTTTAGCATTTATTATTAAAAATATATCTAAATTATCATATAATATATCATATAATTTATTATTTTTATTATAATCTCGTTTGAATTTTTTTAGAGTAAAATATTCTTCATACAATTCTCTTGATTTCATATGTCTTTTTTCTATTTCTAAAAATAAAATATTACAATCGTAATCCATTTTTTTATATTTTTCTATCCATTTATTTGCTAGCTCTTTTTGATTATCCTCGAAAATTTTCTTTTTCTCTATGACTTCTTTACTTTCTTCACATTTTTCAATAGTCTCTACTATTTCATAATGTATACGTTTCATTGATTCATAAGGAATACTATTATTGTCTGTCAAATAATTATACATTTCAGGAAATTGAACTTTATACTCATTAGAAATATCTTTAGTATTAAGATATTTAATTGCATTATCTATCCATCTTGATACACCGAACCTAAGTGCGTCTTTTACCATTCTACATTTTGTTTCTACAATAATTTCTGCTCTCTTTTGAGGCCAATATGGATCACCAGGATCACCAGACCAACACTGAACATATGGATTACTAGGATTTAATCTATAAGTTCCGTCCAAAGCTTCGCCAACTCTTTTAAGTTCTAACTCAGGTTCGCTACCCTCTCCCAAAACCCATCCTCTAAAAATTATATCCCAATTATAGTTTCCTGGTAGACATCCATATACACAACTAATCATATAATAATAAAATTATTATTGTATAATATTTATATTATTTTGATAAATAATATAAATATTATTTATAATGTTATAAATAATATCTTTGAAATGGTTTATATATATACACTTCAATTAGAAAAAGGAAAATATTATATTGGAAAAACAAACAATCCGCAATTTCGGTTAGATAGTCATTTTAATTCAAATGGTTCAGCTTGGACTAAAAAATATAAACCAATAAAAGTAATAGAATTATTACCAGATTGTGATGAATATGACGAAGATAAATACACCAGAAAATATATGGATAAATATGGAATGGATAATGTTCGTGGAGGTAGTTTTTGTGAAATAAAACTAAATGCAACCAACATAGCTACACTAAATCAAATGAGTAATGGAACAAACAATAAATGTTTTATTTGTGGAAAAGGTGGACATTTTGCGAAAGATTGTGAAGAAAATGAATGTTGGGAAACCGATAGCAATGAAGAATGTGATGAAATATGGGTATGGGGTTGTGAATATTGTGAAAAAGAGTTCGAAGAAGAAGAAAAATGTAGTTATCACGAGAAATATTGTAATTCAAAAAATAAAAAACAAATTATTTATGATAGTGATGACAACGATGACAGCGATGATAGTGATAATAGTCAACATAATTGCTGCTATCGTTGTGGTAGAGAGGGTCACTATGCTTCATCATGTTATGCTTCAAAACATATTAAGGGTTATTATTTGAAATAATTTATATTTGTAATGTTAATTAGTAGTATCTTCAAATATTTTTAATTGTGAAAATTTATTTAACAGAATGTCAAATTTGGAGTTGAGTAGTTCCATTTGTTGAGACAATTTATTTACTTCTACTTTCATAGATTCTACTGTATCCATTGTTTCTACTGTAGGATCAACAGTATTTATTTTTTTTAATTTGTTAAAAATGTTGGTATTGAAGGTTGAACCTGAACTATCGGAATCTTCAATAACTAATGAGATATTATTTACAGTACTTTCAATAGTTGCATCATCATCATTCCATGACACTTTTTTTGTATTCTGATTTAATGTTTGAGAATCGTTATTAATATATTTTAATTTTCTCTGTATATCTATAGTATCCAAACCATTTACATTTTGTTTTTCACTTTTAACAGATGTTTTTGCGGGTTGTAGCCAATTTTCGGCTGTATCTAAATTAGCGTTTGTATGATATTGTTCTATTTCAAAGTTTCGTCTTGATATTGTTTCTGCAATTAACGACTGCATTTCAGTAATCTTACTATCATCATATTTTTCCGAAAAATTTAACTCCTTTGGTTTTTTAAATGCAGCTAAACTGTCAAATTCCTCACGCTTTTGCTGCACTTGCTTTTCAAAATTGGATTGTCTCGCTGAATGAATATCTTCTACTTTATATAATTGATTTACCTCTTTTACTTCTTCTTCACCAATATTTATGCGTTTAATTTGCTGATCTTGCTTTAAATTAGGAAATAATCTATTCACTGCGATTAACACTTGCTTCAAAAATAACTTGTTCGTTTCCATTAATCCAGCAACAGGACTAATTTTGTTTATAAAAGGAGCTATGTTACTGTGAAATACTGCTTGTATATTTGAAACTATTGTCTTATTATTTGCATCACCCTTTATCTCTAATTCATCTAATAATACTTCCCATAGCAACAACAGATTCTGTTTATTTGAAAAATCTGCAATAATATTTTTTATATTATTCATTAATAATATTATACATAATGATTTTTTAATATCATTATTTTACTTATTATTTGTATTATATATTATAATTCCTGATTAAAATATTTGTTTCTAAAACTTTCAATATAACTATCCTTAAAACGGTGCGTTTTCAAATAATGTCCCGTTACTTTATCTTCTAACATATGAACTATGAAAAATAGCGAATAAACTCCACATGAATATGTGTTTTGTTGATGGTCTACTGGATAATTTTGGTCAAACTTGAAATTAATACGACGTGTTAGTGAGCGTCCCTGTTCTGTAACAGTATTCACAAATTTCATGACCTGGTCTGGAATTTTATCACCTGCGCTATCAAAGAAAAATATATGCCCTTTTTTAATATTAATAAATAGAGAAATCCAGTGACTGCCGTTTTTATAATGCGGATCTGTATTAAAAATAATACCTATTTTGGTCTTGCCTTTTTTAATTTGTTCATCTAAATTAAAATGACATAATTCCTCCCACACACATTCGCCGTATAGCTGTTGGGTATCATAATCTATTGGCGATGGCCCCACAAAATCAAAACAATGATATGCTTTCTCGTACTGTCTCATTACTTGCGTAATATCCACACTGGATAACCACTCTGTCGGATTTTTTTTCCATTCTTCTGGCGATACAGGTGCAAACGAATCCATCAATTCTTTTTCCATTTTGGTGCCTTTTGCTATTTGTTTTATCCAACACGACTCCTTATTGCATACGGATGCATAATTGTTTTTTAATATTTGCCAGATTTCCTTTGAATTATTGGAATTTATTTTTAAATCGGGATGTCTTGCGTTCCACATACTACGCAGCTTATGCAAATCATCGTCTGAAAAACATGTGAAGTGTTTTGGATTATTTTTATTTTGATTTTCAGGACTACAATTTAGTGCTTTAAATTTGTTGGATTCCTTTTTCATTTTATCCCTTATCATTTTACCTCTTTTATTTTTATGGGTTCCGCCAACTCTTCGTCGTTTTCGTTTTGTACCGACTCTCATTCTCATATATTTAACCTATATTTTTCTTTTTGGCTCAGCAAGATTATTATTCGCAAGATTATTATTAGGTATTATTAATTCCTTTTTACGAGACAATATTTGGGTCTTTTTATAATTTTGCCGAATATTATTAAACCAATCTAACGGCAGCTTTTGAATATCATCTACACCATTTGAAACCATTGTAGTTTTTGTAACCTTTTTATGAACCTTTACTACATTGTCTTCTTCTTCTTTAAAACTTGTTTCATCGTCTGATTCTTCGTGATCTTCAATAATCATTGTTTCATCTTCATCAACATCTTCTTCAAAAGCTTCTTCTTCAACATCGTCATCTTCATCGTCGTCGTCAACGTCTTCTTTAAAACTTGTTTCATCGTCGTCACCATCTTCTTTAAAATTATCATTTTTGTTATAATATTCATTATTTTTATTATTGTCTTCACGAACCTTTAAATAATAAATGCTTTTGTCAATAAAGTGGTCAAAACTGTCTCTTACGTCTTGTAATAAATCAGAAGGCGCCTCATTTTCTAATAATTTGTTAAATAACTGAACAATATCCTTTCTAAATCGTTCTTTGTCTTCGTGTAAAACACTTTTAGAATCTTGTGATATTTTTTTTTTCAGTTTTGCTAATTGTGTTTTACTTATCAAAAAATTTAATGTAAGTTGGTTAACATAGTCGTCCGACATTTTTCTTTATATTGTTTTTATATAATATTTATTTTGTTTAAACACAAACTTACTTATTATATAAAAATTATTTATCAGATTATCATGTCTTGACATGTCTTAACATGTATTGACATTTTTGAGTTGTTGTCTTGTAGCATTATTAAATAAAGCAAATCCGATTGTGTTTGGATGCATATTTTTGTTTTCCGGTCCAAATTGTTCTTCAACAAATAAACCAGGAAACGGTTGATTGGGTGTCACAGTGTTTTGCCATTTCACATCATATAAACTACTATTACTTGACGGAACATAAACGGATTGACTGCAGTCTTGCAATGCAAATAATTGGTTTCTTAATTCGGATTCACGTGTTACATTTGACGCAAATCCAGACCATGGTCCAAAAGCGTTACCAGGATTGAATATTTGTTCTGGATTATATGTCGCTCTTTGAATTAACGGTGTTGCAATCTCTTTCCTAGGATCAACAACTGGCATAACAGAATATTTTGTTAAAACAGGTCGTGCGTTTAAATATGGTTGTAATTGCTGACTTGGCTGATTGCGTGCAAAAGCTCGTTTATTCATTATATCTTCTCTTGCAGAAGATGAGAAATTATCAAAATCATTAATATTCATTTACTATAATTATATATTATAAATTATATTAAATACAACGTAATTAATTATATAATAGTAATATTAGTATCAATGTGTGGTATTTTTGCTCTTCTAAATTATACAAATGCAAATGCAAATGAAAAATTAAATGAGAACCTTATAACTGACAATTTTAATAAAGGTGTGAACCGAGGTCCCGAATCATCCACTATTATTTTCAATGAATCCTTAAATTATGTCAAAGGGTTTCACCGATTGGCAATTAATGGACTAAATAAAGAATCTAATCAGCCACTCAATTTTGAAACGTGCAGCTTAATTTGTAATGGTGAAATTTACAATTACAAACAATTGTATAAAATGATGAATATTACGCCTACTACTGAATCTGATTGTGAGGTAATTATACATTTATACCTTAAATATGGTATTCACCAGACCTTAAGAATGCTTGATGGCGTATTTGCTTTTGTATTATTTACACCGGATACTATTTTTGTTGCGAGAGACCCGTATGGTGTAAGACCGTTGTACCTTATTGGACGTGACCTGAGTGGCACAGATTCGTTGCTTGGATTTACATCTGAATTAAAAACATTGTGCAACATTGCTAACTGTGTTCGGCAACCCGTTAACCATTTTTTGCCTGGTTCATTAATGACAATTAATAAAGTGTCTCATTCCGTTAACACTGTATGGAAAATTAAAGATTATGTGTCATATCATACTCCATCGTTTGCTTATTTATCTGATTCATTTTTAGCATCAGCTGATATCTTTGGTTTTTCAACAAAGTTGCAGACATATCTAAAAGGTATTTTTGGAACATTGATGTCATCTGTTACAAAAAGATATGTAACGACTGAACGTCCTATCGCATGTTTACTATCAGGTGGTCTGGATAGCAGCCTAATTGCCGCCATTGTCTGCTCTATTCATAAGCAAAGTAGTCAAAACAACCAACCTAATAAAATTGGTTCCAAAATAGAAACATACAGTATTGGTTTACCCGACTCTGAGGATATTAAATATGCCAGAATTGTTGCCGATTATATTGGTTCTAAACATACTGAAATTATTGTTTCTGAGCAAGACATGCTGGATGCGATTCCTGAAGTTATTGTAGCCATTGAAAGTTATGATACCACTTCCGTCAGAGCAAGTATTGGCAATTATTTAATCGGAAAATATATTAAGACACATAGTGAAGCCAAGGTTATCTTTAATGGCGACGGTTCTGATGAATTGTGTGGTGGATATTTGTATATGAGTTCATGTCCTGACAGCATTGAATATGATAAGGAAACGCTGCGTCTATTAAAGGATATTTATTTGTTTGATGTGTTGCGTTCAGACAAGTCTATTTCATCTCATGGACTTGAACCTCGCACGCCATTTTTAGACAAGGCATTTGTGAATTATTATTTGTCTATTCCGTTAGAGTTTCGTAATCATAATTTGAATAAAAAAATGGAGAAATATTTGCTGAGAATGGCGTTTGAAGAGAGTAAATTGTTGCCGCCGGAAATTTTGTGGAGAAAGAAGGAGGCATTTAGTGACGGAGTTAGCAACAAGGGCAAATCGTTGTTTACAATTATTCAGGATTATACGGATACCAAAATAACGGATGCATCATTGAATCAAAAGCAAAAGGAAAAGAAATATTATAAGGACATATTTGACGCAGCATATCCGAATCAGTCGCATATTGTGCCATATTTTTGGATGCCAAAGTATATTAATTCAGACGATCCAAGTGCAAGGACGTTAACGAGTTATAAATAAGACAACATTATAAATAATTCAACAATATAAATAAGACAACATTATAAATATTACGTTTAACATTATAAATAATGTATATAAAGGGTTTGAATAATATTATATAATACTAAATGGAACGTCCGATTGATGAAAAAGATATTGATATTATTTTGTATCATAAAGGTTGTCAAGATGGTGAAACCGCAAATTATATTTTTAAATATAGTTGTTTCAATAAATTTGTAAAAGAAATTCAATCTATTGGTATATTGTTTGAAGGTAATGAAATAGATTTTGAACTTATCAAGGATAAAAATATTATTATTGTTGATATATTACCAAAAAATATTGAAAAAATTAATGAGGTTTCCAAAAATGTCTACGTATTAGACCACCATATATCATCACAAAAAAGGGCAAATGAATTAAAATATTGTTTTTTTAATCTTAATTTATCAGGCTGTGGCTTGGCCTATGAATATTGTTATGGTAATTTAGAAATACCATTATTTATTAAATGTATTCAAGACCGAGATTTGTGGGCTTGGAAAATAGAAAATTCAGATAATTTTACAACTGGGTTATATGAATATAATTATGATTATAATTTATTTGTTGAACTATTTGATGAAAAAAACAGTGAAAAATTTAATGAAATTGTTAATATTGGAAAATTGTTAAATAAAAAAAAAATAAATACCATGAGAAAAATGTTTTCAAATACAATTATTGAAAATATTAGAATAGAAAATTTTGATGATGAAATTTATAAAATAATTAAATTTAATTGTATGACTGAATATAAAAGTGATTTTGGAAATTATTGCATGAATAATGCAGACATTGATTTTTGTGTTTTATGGCATTATGACCATGTCAAAAATAAATATTATTGTTCGTTAAGAAGTAATAATGATAAAGAAGATGTTTCGTTAATCTCATCATTTTTAAATGGCGGAGGCCATAGAAATGCTGCGGGGTTTGAAAGTGGTGTACATCCAAATTTAATATTTTTAAATTCTGAAAAATAAATTATTATTGCTATCTATTCCTAATTATAATGTTATATTACAAAAATATAATATTATATTATATATGACTAATTTGTATGATTTTCAATTTAATTTAGTCACAGCAATAACTGCAATAACTTATATATTGTATATTGTCATCGCCCTCGGTATTTCAGCCAGTGCACCAAGGTATTTGGAAGATTTGGTATATTATACAAAAATATATGTAAGCATATTTTTAATTGTAAGGTTTAATCCATTTAGAAGTGTTAAATTTACTCCATTGGATGCTAAAATAGCATTTAATGCAGGTATGTTTTTACTATTTGCTACAATTGTTAATGGAATTTTGGCGAACTATATAAATATTGTCAAAAATGATGTTAAAACACTTGCAAAACATGTTATTTAGTTGCCTTTATTAGTTATTTGTCTTATTATGTTGCTTTTTAGTTTTATTTTGATTATTTTTATTCGTTATTAATTGTTTTTTAGTTGATTGTCTTTTAGGGTTATTCTTCGGTTTCCGATTAAAAAATATTTGCAAATGTTGCATTATTTTTTTAGATAATATCTTATCAATAATAAGAGATTCTTTGCTTTTTTCCATAAAAATATAATTATATTTCTTCATATAATCTGTTATATATTGTTGCATTGTTGCAATATTTTCGTTACCTAATAATGTCTCATTTATGATTCCGCTTTTGATAAATCGTTGAATCATTGTATCAAACGATAAATCGTGTGTATATGGTTTTATGTTGATGTAATATATATTTTCGTTTTCCATTCCAGGATGAAATACGTCATCTAAAAAACATATTTCAGAATTAGCTGGGACTTTAGTGCAGCGGATAAAATCCTTATGTGTTTTCATATGGCTTGTTCTGCAAATTTCAACATGCTTTCCATTAACTTTGAATGCGTTTATAATTTGGTCAAATAATGGATAATTTATTTTTTGTTCAAAATAATGTTTTATTTGTTGAGCCCATTCCACTGGGCCTTGATTATTAGTGTAAATCATTAGTTTGTGACAATGTTTTGCTTTTTTTTTGTTTTTCAGAAAATTCAGTATATTAATTATATTGGGTCTTAAAAATTCAGGAAATAAATCTAATACTTTATTAAATAGTTCTTGGTCTACTGTCAAAGGTATATTATAGGTCTTGATATATGATTTTAATGCATCGTAAAACATGCCCAATTCCATATAATATCCTAATGTTTCATCCATATCAAAAACAACTATTTTAGTTGTGCATTGCTGCGTTAGCATAATATATGTTGTTATTTTAATAATATAAAATAAAAGTATCAAAAACAAGAAAACAAATTAAAATATTTGTATATTATATGTCTAGAGAACTAACTAATAAAGATTATATAAATATTTTAAAATTCTATAAAATAAATATTCCGAAATCAAAACGGATTCTAAAAAAAAAAGCGGAAGAAATAATGGGTGAAAAATTATGCAAATGTATTAAAAAAGTTGATCCTGTTTATGAAGCTAAATCCATCGGTATTTGTACTAAATCTATTTTTAATAATAAAGGATTTTCAAGAGGCGCTTGGTCTTGCACTAAGAAACGAACTGCTAAAATTTTGAAGCGTCCCAAAAATGGCACACGTAAAAACCGACAATGAAGGTCTAAAATATAATATGGGTTACTGTCTTTATATTGTTTTTACAAATATATTTAAATACTTAATCTTAAATATATTTACTCGTTAATAATTATGTTAATACCGATTAATTCCAAGGTTCCCCCAAAACCCGTATACCTGATTCAAATTGGCATAATAACCATATAGACGTCTGTAAGATCCAGCACCTGATGTAGCACCATTTGCTATCATAGATGCCAATGTGCGTGTTCCGCCTGTAGCAGATATTCTCATTGTTCGTAGATTTCCAGTATTTCCACCCATTTATAATCTAACGCAATATTAAAATATATTACAAAATAAAAATAATTATTGATTTTATTTTTATATTATTGTTTTTATATTATTGTTTTTATATTATTGTATTCCTTAATAATCATTATATTAGTTTTCATCTGAATCCAAATCTGATTCTGAATCAGAAGTGTCTTCGTGTAAATGATTTAGTGCATTTAATATTATTAATTCTTGGGTTGTTAATTTCTGAAATATTAGACATTCATCCATTTTAAACTGGTAATGTCTATGCATAAAATTCTTACATACAATTATTACTCCATTGTCTGTTATTTTTATATCACAAATTATTCCACAGTATTTCAATACTAAATTATCTGGGTCTGTTATTGGAATCCACCTGATATGTGCACCATATTTTAAATCTTTAATCTCATCTACATATCTATACCCATTTAACTTTTTCAAATATTCTACAGTTGTTTCACGTCCTAAATGTAGTTCCTTCAATATTTTCAAATTTAAATCCAATATTTTTTTTGTCGTTAAACCCATTATACTCTCATTTTTTTCATTGTCTAATGCGTTATTTAAATTATTTATATCCATCATAATTATATTATATTTTTATTTTTAATATAATTATTTTATTGTTTTGTATTTTATATTTTATATTTTATATTTTGTATTTTTATATTTTGTATTTTTATATTATTTACCAAAATGCTCCTCCAAATGACCCCCCGCCTGCATTTGCTGCCATTGGCTCAAAACCCATACCCATTTCTTGTTGTTGCATATTGTTATAATCGGGTAACGCCTGTGTTGTCGGCTGTGCCATGGGCAATGTATTTATAGCAGTGGTTCCCATTGAGTTTATTGATTGACTCATTGCGTTTTGCCCTTGTGAAATCGGCTGACTAACTTTTACACTCCCGCTTTTATTTCCATTTTTGTTATTACCTTTGCCTTTACCTTTTGTATCTCGTGGACCTTCCCATAACTCCATTATTCTATCCACAATTATACTGACTTTCTCTCCTAGTTTAGTTTGTAAACTTAGAATTATTACCAAAACTGCTAAAATAATATTTGTTATCGCAAAGTCACAATACTTTTCACCACTATATGTCGGGATATAAGTTATTACTCTATGTATTACTAATATTCCCAAAAACATGGCTATAACTTGACCAACAACTTCTGCTAAAATTTCAAAATTTCCCTTTTCATCATCCGCTTCTGGGACAAATCGCTGCATTGTTTTATTTAATATTATTACCGGAATTAATGCTAAAATAGCATACTGTACAATATTCATAATTTCACATTTAGAATCCTCGTCAAAATTAAATACGTGCTTGAAAAATCCAGGCTTCCCATTTGTTGTTTTTGATAATTCATCCAAACTTTCCATATTCTATTATAGGGTATAATAAGAAATTAAAAAACCGAAACCAAAAATATAATTATATTATGTTTTATTTTATAGTTTTTATATTTCTGGATTTTATTTGATTTATATTATATTCATTAAATATGAATTAAATGTTTATTATTAAATATTATTTATATTATGGATTCTAAAAGTAACACTATGAGAGAAAAAGCATTTGATAAAGTGGCGGATAACACATTATCTGTTTTTAATTATGAGACAAAAGTATCCGATAATATTTTTAATAACTTAACTAATAACAACAATAACAATAAAAAAAATAATACCGAAGAATACCAATACTTACATTTAATTGAAAATATATTATCTAATGGGCATTTGGAAGAAGGACGAAACGGCAAAACTAAGAGCATATTTGGTGCCACAATGCGTTTCTCGTTAGCCAACAATAAAATTCCCATTCTAACCACCAAAAAAACGGCATGGAAAACCTGCTTAAAAGAGCTCATCTGGTTCATCAGTGGAAAAACTAACAACCACATTTTACAAGAACAAAACGTTCACATTTGGGACGGTAATGCAAGTAGAGAGTTTTTAGATTCTCGTGGTTTATACCATTATGCAGAGGGAGAACTCGGTCCCATATATGGACACCAATGGCGACATTTTAACGCACCTTGGACAAATAATATTGACATTGCGACTGATAAAGGCGTTGACCAACTTCAGCTAATTATTGATCAACTTAAAAATCCTGTTACCAGAAATAGCAGACGATTAATTATGAGTGCTTGGAATCCTTGTCAGCTAAATGAAATGGCTCTACCCCCTTGCCATATTTTGTGTCAATTTAATGTTCATGACGATAATAAGCTGTCATGTGCTTTGTATCAACGGTCAGTAGACACCCCATTAGGTTCGCCTATAAATATTGCATCATATAGTTTTCTTACACATTTAATCGCAAAGCATTGTGGTCTTGAAGCACATGAATTCGTATATTTTATGGGAAATTGTCACATTTATGAAGAACACATTGAAACAATTCAAACACAATTAACCAGAGAACCTTTTCCGTTTCCAACAGTTGCTATTAAGGAAATCAGAGAAAATATTAATGACTATACAGTAGATGACTTTGTTGTATCGGATTATCAAAGCCACGAGGCCATTAAAATGAAAATGGTTGCTTAACATTGTTCCTAAAGTTTTCTTGTTCTTAAGTTTTTTGTTTTGGATTCCCTTAATATATATATTTAGAAAATAATTTTATCAAACAAAATAACTCCCCAATATATTCTTTTCATGCGTAACTAATTTAGAAACAATGTATTCAATAATACTATATTTATGAGTGTTAATCGTTCTGTTGCTGCCGCACAAAGACGCCGGGCTGCCCCGGCTGACCCCGTTCAAATGAGGGGTCCTAATACATCTATTAATTCTGCTCAACTATTTGCGAATCAGTCTAAACCCGGTAATGGTCCCAATATCCCTGTTGGTAAACTTGCAGGACAACAGGCTCAGCAAAATATGTCCAGACAATATGAACAACAGTCTGCTTCCAATGCTGCTGGAGGCATTGAATCCCTCAGTAAAATGACTCTACCTCAAGCTATCACATTGATTACGCTACGTTTAGGCAAAGTTGAAACTATGTTGCAAAATCAAACGATGGGAACATCTATGCGTTCAAATATGCAGTTTGGAAACGATGGTGATAATGAGGGTGAGTCTGATATGGTTCAGATAGATGCCAGTATTTTGCAGTCTATTCTTAGCCGTCTTGAGTCTCTTGAAAAGAGAAATGCTGCTTCCTCAGCCGCTGGCGCTTCTTCTCCCGAAATCATATTGTTGAAACAACAGTTTGAAACAATTAAACCTATTCTTACTCAGACTAAAAGCTCAACCAATGCCCTTGTTAAGGAACACAAGGATTTTAAATCTCAGTTTGATGCACTTAGAAATGATTTGGAAGAGACAAAAGAACTCGTTATTGCATTGCAGAATTTAACTATGGATAATAGTCAGAAACTTTTGGCTTTTGATATGTCCAATGACCATGTATTGGATGGCTTTGATCAGTCACTTAATGATATGGATGATGAACATGCTGTTGCAGATGAACCTGCGGTTACAGCTGAAGATGTTGTTGAGGGCGAAACTGTTACCGATTTGAAAGAAATGGTGAAACAAGAATTTAATCTTACCGCATAAATTAATGCATAAATTAGTTTTTGAATATTATAAATTAAATAAATAAATTATTTTATAATATTTTGTCTTTTTTATTTATTACTTTGGATTCTATTTATTTTTTATTTTCACGTTTAGCTGCATTTGCTGCTGCCAATAGATAACCTGCTGCCTTTTGTGTCAACTTTTCTGGCGTCATTGTAGGTGTCTTTGTTACTGTTGACGTCTTTGTTGCAATTGTTTTTGGTGATATTTTAGGAGGCATTTGTTTATTTGTTATATTATATTATTATATTTTGTTCTATTTAATATTTTTATTTACACATTTTTTATAAACAACTTAAAGATTATCTACTATTTATTGTAATACACCAAAACAAAATTATAATATGAGCAAAAATGGAAAAATGATGTGGAATGCAGAAAAGGGAATTTATGAACCTGAGGAAGATCCGAGACAATATGTTACTGGTAGCATGGCTTACAACCATACCAAGGGAATCTGGGTTCCAAGAGATGATGATCCGCATAATATGTATGGAAGCAATTATATGTCAAATGCATCACAAACTATGGCATATGATAATAATACTATGCAATGGCAACAAAAACCTCAACCTCAGTCGCAACCTCAGACTAAATCAACTAAAAAGAAATAACAAAATAAATATTATTTTGTAAAGTAATTTAAGATTAACTACAATAATATAAATATTATTTATAATTATAATTATATTATGGAAACAATATCAAATACTAATTATTCTGAAGAATATATTTATTCATTATTTAATAAACACTCAAATATAAGTGAACTGATTGTTTCTAAAATTAGCGATTGCGATATTAATTTTATTTTAAATGGTATTTGCTACATTAAAAATGACGCTTTAGTTGTTAACTATAATTTTTTTAAGCATTTTGCATCCTCTAAAACATATGACATTATACAACAATACTTTATTAATAATGTTGACACTATTTTGAGCAAATATGCGACTTTTACAGTTTATTTGAATATGAAATCTCTCACCATAAGTCAATTAGACAAACATCGCAATTTTTTAAATCAGATATCTATTGTTTTAAAAGGAAGATATCCTGACACTTTATCAAAATGTTATGTTTATGATGCCCCTTTTGTTTTTTCTCAGTTATACAATATTATTAGCATTTTTGTTGATAAAGTGACTCTTAATAAAATTCAAATCGTAAAATGATGTTATTTTTGTTTATTTAGATTTGTTTTTTAGTTTTTTGTTTATTTATGAAAACATATTAAACCTAATATGATACATATATTATTATATTTATCATGTATTTATCCATTGAAAATAAATCTAAAATTGAAATGTTTGTTGCTCTATTCCAACTCCTCAAAAATTGGGGTTCCAATATTAGCCTTCAGTTTGAACATGACCACCTATATATTCAAACCATGGACAAATCGCACATCTGTTTGTCTAATATTACTATTAGAAACACATGGTTTACTACTTATAGTGTTGATACTAATACCCGCATCTGTGTTGACTCTAATAATTTTGCGATTATTATTAATTATGCTCTCAAACATAAGAAAATGGAAATTCGCTTTGAAGATGAAACAGATCCCGATAAAATGTTTATTAATTTATTAAGTAATGAACCGGCTGCTACTGGTAATACTGGTAATACTGGTACTACTGGTAATACTGGTGCCAAAAAAGAGAATTTTGATCATTTTTTTGAACTGTCGCTCATTGATGTGGAACAAGATGTTTTAGGCATTCCTGAAGTTGACTATAATGTTGAATTTACCATTGATTCTAAAAAAATTAGCGAACTTATTTCCGAATTGAATGTCTTTGGAACTAACCTTAACATTCGCTGCTCGGAAGAACTCCTTGAAATGAATGCCAGTGGCGATGCAGGCAAACTTAAAGTTAATATTCCTATTGATGATTTAAATGAATATGCTATTGCTGAGGGCGAGGAGTTAGACATATCATACAGCTTAAGTCACATCAGCCGAATGTGCTTGTCTACCAAATTAGGCGCCAATGTGGAAATATTTATCAGCACCGAGTACCCCATGTCATTTAAATACAGTTTAGGCGATGACAGCTTTGTTTCATTTTATATTGCACCCAAAATTGTGGATTAAGATTTTGTCTTATTCCGATTCGTTTTTCAATATATATTTTATTATTATTTTTATCTAACAATGATAAACATATTAATAGGCGTCTTTATTTTTTGTCTCGTTTTATTTTTCTATCTTCACATTCAATTTCACCTTAAAACCAGCGATGATTTAGAAATTTACGAGATTGAACAAGCATCTAAAACCAAAATGGAAGAAATATGCGACCTACGTCAACCCGTCTTGTTTGACTGCGACGAAGAAGGTGAAAAAATCATTCAAACCACAAATAAGGATTTTTTACTTGATAATTATCACATTTTTGAAGTTAAAATTAGAGACTGTTTAGAACCGGATTCCAATTCTGAACTATACGTCCCTCTTCCATTACGTGTTGCCAATAAATTGTTTAGCGATGATAAACACGGTTCCTATTTCAGCGAAAATAATGGGGATTTTCTTGTTGAAACTGGAGCCGTTAAAAATATGATGTATAATGATGAGTTTTTACGTCCAAATTTAGTTTCTAACTGCAACTATGATGTTATGTTTGGATCAGCTAATGTGGAAACACCATTTCGTTATGAACTTAATTATCGGAACTATTTTATGGTAACACAAGGTTCTATTAAAATTAAATTGGCTCCGCCTAAAAGCAGCCGTTATTTATATCCTATTAATGATTATGAGTCGTTTGAATTTAGAACCCCTATTAATCCATGGTCACCTCAGACTAAGTTTAGGGCGGACTTTGATAAAATTAAATGTCTTGAAATTGTCTTGACGCCTGGCAAATACTTATTTATTCCTGCTTATTGGTGGTATTCGTTTAAATTCTCTGAAAATACCAGTGTCAGCTGCTTCAGATACAGGACTTATATGAATAATATTGCTATTAGTCCTAATATTTGCATGTATGCACTACAAAATCAAAATGTTGAACGCAAAATTGCTAAAAAAATTGATATTGTGCATTTACAACAACAAAATAATAATGTAAATACTGAGTCTATGAAAGTTAATACAAATGCTAATGCTAATGGAACTGTGGATGCTATTTCTGATACTACTATTATTCACGATGTTTCTGAGACAACTGATATTCAAGATATCAATGAAACAACTGATATTAATGAAATTCCACCTATTTTATTAGATTCTACCATGTTTCAACCAAGCACTTCTTCTACTTCTTCATTTGCGTCTGCGTTATAATTATTATGTAAAATGTATTAAAAATATCATGATATATTTATATAATGTCTACTATACCTTGTACAACCCTTTATAAAATAAATATTAATGATCGTAATTACTCGTCTTGGACTGTATTTACGGCTGATTCATTAGAACCGGTTTCGTTTGAGTTTGATTTTAGTCCATGCGACCAACACTTATTCACCGGTGATATTTTTACCATTTCTAATGGTATTACTTGTAAAACTGGCGAAACTGTTGAAACTAATATTATTCATTCTTCCATAAGAACTATTGATAATATTCCTGCGGTTCTTATTCTAACCAATAATAAAACATATGGCCGCAAAAATGGTCTAAAAGGGAAACTACTGTATAAATGTATCCCCGATGACATGCGCATCCCTGCGTTTTTAGTTCCGTATGAAATCAAACAAATAGGGTTCTCTAAGGTTTTTACTAATTTGTACGTAACCATTCGGTTCACTGAATGGACTAATAAACACCCTATAGCCACTATTTCACAAAATATCGGTTCAATTGACATTCTTGACAACTATTATGAATATCAATTATACTGCAAAAGTCTCAACTCTTCTATTCAAAAATTTACCAAGGAGACAAATAAAGCGATTGATTTGTGTCGGACTGATTCGTGTCGTATTGATTCGCACTTGACTGATTCTAATACGGGTGTAAATGATACAATTAATTCTAAACACGACGACTTTATTGAAAAAATATGCAAAAAACACCCTCAAATTGAAAACAGAACCAACTTTGACGAATGGCGAATATTTACCATTGACCCACGTGGCAGCTTAGATTATGACGACGCATTCAGCATTAAGAATGTTAGCCATAATACTGTGCTTGTCAGCATCTATATCGCCAACGTTACTATTTGGATGGATTTCCTAAATCTCTGGTCCAGCTTTTCCCAACGCATCAGCACGATTTATCTTCCCGATCAAAAACGCCCCATGTTGCCCACTATTTTATCCGACTGCTTATGCTCTTTGCAGTCAAACGCAACTCGTGTCGCATTTGTTATGGATATTTTGATTGATACTACTACTGATTCTTATAAAGTCATTTCTACAAGTTATTCCAATTGTATCATCAAAGTATTTAGGAATTTTGTTTATGAAGAACCTGCATTAATTAAAAATGCCGATTATAATTTTCTACTGGATACAAGCAAACAATTGATTAAACAGTATCGTTATATTCCATCGGTTCGCAACAGTCATGAACTGGTTTCGTATTTAATGGTTTTTATGAACTTTCATTGCGCAAAAGAATTACTTGCTAAACGTGTCGGGATTTTTAGGACGACTGTTGTCTCTGGAACGTCATATGATTCGTCAAGAATAAATGCCGTTTTAAATGAAGATGTTAGCAAATTTATCAAAATATGGAACAGTTCTTGTGGGCAATATATTAATATTGGTACAACATTGGATTCTGATATTAATTCCGATGCAAATTTAAAACATGAACTGCTTGAAATGGACGCTTATGTTCATATTACCTCGCCGATTCGCCGGTTGGTTGATTTATTGAACATTATTCAATTACAACATGTAACCAGTTTAATTAATTTATCTGACAATGCATTGCATTTTTATGATAAATGGATTTCACAAATTGATTATATCAATGTCACGATGAGAGCTATTAGGAAGGTACAGACAGATTGCTTATTGCTGGATAAATGCTATAATAAACCGGAAATACTTGAATTAAAATATGAAGGATACTGTTTTGATAAACTTACAAGAAATGATGGGCTTTATCAGTTCATTGTGTTTCTACCGGAACTTAAAATTGCATCCAGAATAACAACCAGAGAAAACATGGAGAATTTTGAAAAGAGAATGTATAAATTATTTTTATTTAAAAATGAAGAAAGATTTAGGACAAAAATTAGGTTGCAATTGATTTAATATGTTTTTTAAATTATTAATTAAAATTATTAATTAAAATTATTAATTATTTTATTTGTGTATAATATTAATATAAGATGTCGGTTTTTTATTTATATTACAAATTAGACCAGACTGTGAATCCCAATACAATAGGTACAAACATTGCTACATTAGCAGTTAGACAAATATCCGGCAGTACGGGTGATGGAACCAGTCCAAATGTACTTCAAAATTCAAGTAGTGCATATTTCGCCGAAATATTCGCAATATACGGAGTTGATGAAGCTAATCAACTGTTTATACCCGATGGATTTTTCACAACAGTAACAGGAGCAATAACTACACTAAGTAGATATTATTTAATTACCGGTATTTCTTCAGATCTAAAAATGTATGCCGATCCATCAACATCATCAACACTTATAGCAACAACAAGTAATATAACATATATTTACGGTGGTGGTGGATTGAGATCATGGCCCACTACGTTATTATCGCAATCATGTCTAAAACAGTTTACTCAGGTTTCAATAACAAATGGCAATAGTTATTTCATCAGGTACGATGTATTTAATACAACTGATAATACTATAATGGGAAGTGGCACTATAAGTTCAATTAAAAACCCATCCCCCATTATAGATATTACTCCTACAACATTTTACACTAATAGTAGTTATTTCTTGTTAAATTTTATGGGAATGTCAGGAAATGGTACGAATTTAATAACTGCTGGCAGTGATGTTATAACTAATGGGAATCCAGATATAAGATTTAACTTTATTGGTTCTTGTACTTCATTGCGATATTGGGCGGGTACTAAGATTGGGGCTGGAATTCCGGGGGGGACAAACGTTGGATTATGGGTAAATGCAATTGCAGGAAATATCCAGCAACTTGTAATTGATTTAGACTATAATGGCGGACCTATCGGCCTCCCCGATGTGGCAAGTGGTAACGGAACTAATATTATAAACACTACTTATCTTCCGGCATATACCCATTTATATGGGTCTTTTTCGGCACAAATTAACAGTTTACTGTTGCCAGCTCATATTAATACCTATGAGAGGCTGGGGGACGGGTTAGGAAATATCAAAAACTCAACACTGACTTTAGGTTGCAATCAGGATTTATTAGATGGTACCGCTGCACAAGGGTCAGCCGCTGATAAAAAAATTATTAACGTAGCATGTACTACGCTCATTATAACATGTAATACATCTCGTCTATTGATGAGACGAGGTAAAATTAACAGTAATACTTCTATATATTATACTTATTATGCAGAACCTGTTACAACTATTGATGGTGTCATTTTTTCTGGCAACCAGAATTTAAGTATTAGTAATATATATAATCCAGTAGCCAATTATACAGCAACCTCTTCAGACAACACATTTCCTATAAGTGAGCTAACTGGTACTACAAATAGCGCCACCGGAACTACTAATTCCGCTACGAGTGGTGAATTTATTACAGGAAATACATTTATTAAAACAAGTGGTGCTAAAAACTCATGTAGTGTGGAAAACCAAATATCAAATTTTAATACATTAACTGAATTAAAAAACTTTACATATAATATTACCCCGGGATTTACGTTTAAATCTTCACTAAATAACAATAATACAAGTGTAACCAGTATAACACTTGGGTCAAATATTTCACAAATACAAGCAAATACATTTAGTGGATGTACTAGTTTGCGTTTATTTTTTATGAATAGTTATTCACTTATTAATCCTCCAATAGGTACGCCATTAGGATCAAACTCCTTATTAGGTACAAACATATCAGCAGAAGGTTATAACAATTTATATATGGTCCAAGGATTTACTCCTTCACAATTAAGAGTAGCCGGATTAAATGTAGTATGTTTTAATGAAAATACCAAAATAATGTGTCTCGTGGATGGTCAAGAAAAAGAACTATTAATTCAAAATATTCGTAATGGCGTCCTTGTTAAAACATTAAGAAGTGGTTACAAACCTGTTTGCATGATTGGAACCAGTCAAATGTATAACCCTGGAACAAATGAGCGATTTACCGATAGATTATATATTTGCAAAAAAGAGAAATACCCCGAATTAAATGAAGATTTAATTATTACCGGATGCCATTCTATATTAGTAGATGATATTACTGCAGTGCAAAGAGAAAAAATCATGAAACAAATGAAAGATATATATGTAACGGAAGGTAAATATCGTTTGAATGCTAATTTGGACGATCGTGCTGAACCATATAATTGTGCTGGTAAATTTAATATTTATCACATCGCTTTAGAAAACGAATTTTATATAAAGAATTATGGCGTTTATGCAAATGGTTTATTGGTAGAATCGTGCAGCAAACGATATTTAAAAGAATTATCAAATATGAGACTACTTTAGGTATAACTAAAATTTTATTGTAATTTTATTGTATTTTATTGTATTTTATGAATATTTTTATCAAATATTTATAAAATATTTATGGAATATATGAAGCACTTGACGCTAAAAAAACGATGCACCAGAACAAATGGGAAGCGAACAAAAAACAATATGAAACGACGAAAGAGTTGTAAAGGTCATCGTAAAACTTATCATCGTAAAACTTATCATCGTAAAACTTATAAACGTGTTATGAAAGGCGGATGAGGTTTACAGTTACCAATGTCTTCTATGTTTGCACAAAAAAAGGCAGCGTCTAATGAAGCGCAAACAATGTATGGTGGCTGAGTTGATGCAATTCAAGTTTAAATTATTGTTTCAAATAAATTCTGTTTCTATTAATTCTGGTTTCTATTAATTCTGGTTTCTATTAATTCTGTGATGACGTATTATGTATTACACTTAATACCGAAAATGAATTAATAGAGATTTTTATATATTTATAAAAAAAATATATAAATAATTGAGAAGTATATTAGGTATATATTGTTTGATTTACTTGTCAAACAAATAATATATGCATATCCTTTTATACGTACTATTTGTGTATTCTTCAACATTTTCTCTGAAATAATTAATGATGCACTTGTAGTCACGAGATTCGTATCTTATTAATGAATTGACTTCTATCAGCATTCTATAGTTATATCCTTTTAACTCGTTTTTATATCGGCTCATTATATATTCCATGTGTGTTGTGTTCGCTGTAATCCAATACTTATTCTGATGTATATCATCGGGAGAATATATATACTTAATACCTTTTTTTTGTAAGAATTCAATGAATTCCTCTTGAGTCATAACTATTTCTTCATCTTCGTATTGCGACATTTTATTATTATTGATTTATGATTGTTTTGTTTAATTTACAGTTATTTATTTAAAAGTTTTTAATTTCAATTTTATTTTTTATAAAAAATTGAAAAATATATTTTGATTTATTTGTTGAATAAATAAATCAAAAACAAATATAATGAATAATCCTTTTGCTAATAATTGTGCTAATCCGTTTGACGACTTTATGCCAAGTAATAATAGTAAACCAACTAATACTAAAGATAGTAACGATAATTCAGATAAATGCAGTCGTTTAGAATCAGAATTATTGCAAACAAAGGCTTACGTCAAACTACTGGAAGACAAATTTGTTCTATTAGAAACAAGGTTAAATGAAATGAACAAGAGACAAAAGAAACAAGAAAGACAAGAAGAACATAAGAGACAGGAAGAGCATAAGAGACAAGAAGAGCATAAGAGACAAGAAGAGCATAAGAGACAAGAAGAGCATAAGAGACAAGAAGAGCATAATAACTCAATTACCGTGATACCGTTTTACAATAAATTATTAAATTTATCATGCGAAGAGATTTCAATATATAATGAATTAGACCAAGCAGTGTTCAATACTTATCAAATATCACCTGCCACACTGTATTTAGATAACATATGTTTAGGAGACATTGATAGTTTGATAAATTATAATATTAATTATGAGTTGCAAACATTAAGACAGCCAAGTAAAAAGGGTAAACCAACTCAAATAACAGGAGAAAACACATTAGGATTTCTTCGTCAGTTTACAAATGTTAAACGGTTAATAATTAACATTGGTTATGATATACAAAATAACAGCGAATATGGCGGCCCTAATAGACAATTAGAAAATTTAATGTATGCAATAATACACATTTTGACTTTTAAAAGTGGATATAATATTGTTATAAAAGGTAGATATGCACCAGTATTTCATAATAGACTGTTAACCGAGTTACTGAAATGCAATAATTACACCAGTTTTGAGTTTGATGTAGATCAGACACAGTTAAATGGCACATATAGTGATGCTTGGAAATTATTTGTGATAAACGGACACAATGGATGCAAACCGGTCGCCAGTTTACAAGCACATTGTGCGAAACATAATATAGAGTTTGTAACAAATATTATGTAAACTTTAAGTGATTTGGCTCCACCGTTTAAAAGGTGGAAATATAATATATTTATTTTTTATTTGTTAGAACTTTAATTATAATTCCACCTTTCAAAAGGTGGAGCCAAACATTCTATCTTTACCAAACTCATAACGGCCTTCTACAAGGATAACATTGTTTGGCTCCACCTTTCCATACGGGTATGTAGAAAAATATAAGTAGTTTGGCTCCACCTTTACCGAATACCTAACGGCCTTCTACAAAGGTAGAAAAGATAGATAAGATAGGTTTGGCTCCACCTTTTCAAAGGTGGAAAAAGGTAGATTTTAAGTGTTTTCAATTTTTTATATAAAAATAAAAAAATTGAAAAACTAATAAGCTTACTTAAGTAATGCAATTTAAAAACAAAAGCGAATAATTTCAAAATATAATAAAGACGTGATTACAAAGTGAATACAAAGTGAATACAAAGCAAGGAAAATGTCTGAACCAACGTTTAGATTGATGTGGAGCAAAAAGTGGTGGGACTTACGAAAGTTTGGAGCCCAAATTGTATTGTTTCCAGAAAGCCGAATGATTTCTCAATCACTTGGATGTAAACTGAAACCGGAAAATTGTCCCAAGGAAGGAGATACGTTCATTGTGGAATATTCAGGCAAAATAGTAGCGAAGGGAATCGTTAGGAGCAATGTGTTTGTGGACGAAACATTCCGTTCATTCAGACACAGCTGCAATATTGGCAACAGCCCACATGCGACGGAAACAAGACACAACATGATTGAAATCACCGAGTTTTACAGCGAAGGAGAACGAGACGATGCGGTATGGCATGGACAGCGAACCTGGGTCAGACTAAATAGATAGATTGTAGTTAGTTTATAGTTAGTTTATAGATAGAGTTATATAGTTAAAATAAATAAAAAGGGTTGCTAATGATTCGTAAAATTCGTAAGAATAATCCCTTTTTTATTTTTATTTGTTACAACTTTAAATATAAATAAAATGGTTTGGCTCCACCTTACCCGTAGGGAAAAGGTGGAAAGGTAGAAAAGTTTGGATCCACCTTTTGAAAGGTGGATTTATACATACAGCGATTGATTTGTTGCAACAAACTTCATTGTTAATTCCGGTATTCGCTTCAACTTATCAAGAAACTCCATGTCACAAATTGTTTCCGCTATTTTCTCTAATTCAGAACTAATATTGTTTATTTTCAATATAGCTTTTATAAATTCACCCAAAAATATACCCTTTTCTAAAAATATTGTCTGTAACAAGAGCTTACACTCTGCCTCGGTATCACAATCACACCATTTAATAATATAATCCGTTAAATCAAAATGCATGTAATAATCTATTCCTGTATCTATATTATTTTTTACTTCAATGTCTTTGTATGCATTATACATTTCGTATATTTTGGTAATACATTGTTTGACACCGGTATTCGTGGATACAGGGAATTGCGCTTTTTGTTCATCTGATACTGAGATATTCGTAAAACAACTCAAGAGTCCAATTAATTCTACTGTAGTCAAAGGTTTAAACAAATTATTAGTTACCAGTTCAGCAAAAATAATACAATGCACTTCTCTCAACTGTTTTGCAATATGACCGTTTAAAGTTAAAATATATGATTTATCATTTTGATTTGGATTGGTTTGATTAATCACATTCCATTTCTCTAACAAGTCCAACACTAATCTAACACTGTTATCCATTGAGTTTTCAGTGTATGTTATTTTATTATTTATTAGTTCTCGCTCGCTACACTTTGCATCATGTTTCGTGTAAATCTCTACATCCTTTTCAATATTATAATATTTATCGCTTATTGTCTGCAATGCTCTGTCAACATCCTTTCTTTTTTTATTAAAGCACTTCATTTGGTTTTTCTTTAAATCAATATATTCAATAATAATATTTATCGGAGTTTTACAACTGGAGACAATTAGTTTACTTTTCTCTAATTCATCATTAATCATAACCAAATCTTTTGTATAATTTTTAAGTTCACTTTCAATTTCACCTTGTATCATACTCTTTTTTGCAAACTGTGTGAAATTATAATCACCTATATCTATCAAATTCAGTATCAAATTATATGATATCTTGAATTTAGATACCAACTTTTGCGGTACACCTTTTAACATGATTTTATAACTAACTGTATCTACGTTACCAAATAAATTATTTAAATGTATTACATGCCCCACCGTGTCTAATCCGAGACGCCCGCTGCGCCCCGCCGCCTGAACATATTCATGTCCTTGTAAAATCGTTAAATGCTCCCCATCGTGTTTATAAATATCGGTAAAAATGCATGTTTTTACGGGCAAGTTCAGACCAATTGCAACCGATGTGGTGCAAAATAACATTTTAATCATTCCTCTTGCAAACAACATTTCCACTATTTCTCTTAACACGGGCATCATTTTTGAATGATGTGTTCCAATTCCTTTACGCAAAAGTGCGACTAACGTCGTATATTCCGGCAAATGTAAATACTCTTGATAATTTGGCAATTTACGAATAATTTGCTCGCACTCATAGTCTATTGTATATGGTATTTTGGAATCAAATTCTAACAAGGGTGTCGTTAATTCTTGTGCACACTTTTCTAATTGTTTGATAGAAAATACATAGCATAATGCAGGTAACATTTCATTTTCTACGAGATATTTTGATACCTGGTTTAGAACGTGTGTGCGACTTACCCGTATTTCTTGGGATTTAAATAATTGTATCATTTTATTCGTATTTTGACGTGTTTGTTCATTAAATACGCCTTTGTCGTCTTGGATAATAAATGGTTTATCAATAAGTGATCGTATTTCTGCATGCACTGACTTGTCTTTGATGGCCTTGAAAATACCGCTATTTACAGTGATAAAATTGTAATGATTTAACGGCACAGGGCGAACAAGTTTTTTGGTTAAATAAACAATTTTATCACTGGTTACGTTTACCTCACCACGTGTCTCTAACCATGTGGCAAACTTTTCTGGATTGTCTAATGTTGCCGATAATCCAATCATTTGAATGTGTCTTGGTAACATCATAATAGAATTTTCCCATACATGTCCCCGTCCTGGGTCACCAATCATATGAATTTCGTCAAAAACAACGCATCCCAACTCGTTTTCAATGTCCATATCAAATGATGTGGAATGAACGGGTTTCACATCTGCATTTGTACTTTTAAGCTGATATAATTTGTTTAAAAGTATCTCTGTTGTCATGATTAACACGCTTGCATCCGGATTGAATTTAATGTCTCCTGTGATAATTCCTATGCTAATATGAGGATATTTTTTACTGAAATCGTAGTATTTTTGATTAGACAAACTTTTAATTGGACTGCAATAAATTGTTTTTTTACCCTTGGAATGAAAAAAATCTAATGCAAACTCAGCGGGTAAGCTTTTTCCGCTGCCGGTTGGGGCAGTTACTAATACATGGTTTCCAGTAACGATACCCTCTATAGCCCATTTCTGAAAGTCGTGAAGTTCATGAGTATATTGTTCATGATATTGATTATATTGTGTTTCAGCAGGATATGTTAATGAGCAAAAGTTTACCATAATTTAATGTTATGACTGTTTATATAATATTGTAAAGTTTTATTTATATTATTTGTTTATATACATTTCATATTTATGTATGAGAGAAAAAAGGATTACTCCTTTGGAGTTTTACATATGCAACCTTTTTTTTATTTTTATTTTTATTTTTAAACTATAAACTACTTTAAACTATAAACTATACTATCTATACTATCTATACTATCTAACAGGCTCCAGTTCTGGACTCCATCTCTGTCTTGTTAGCATCGTCTATGACTGCGACTTCGGTGATTTCTGCTCGGCACATGGCACACGTGATGAATGGCTTGTATCTTTTTTTTGCGGAGCCAATAATGCAGTCAGTGCAATAACTATGATTGCATCCGAGTTTTGCCATCTGTTTGTTGTCATAACAAATGCGGCACTCTTGAACTGTTAACGATGCATCTACCGTAACTGCGATATGTAACGGCGGCAAATGTATTTGCTCTTGTATTTGCTGTAACGGTTCGTCAAATTGCTCAAAGTACATATACATGTTTTCGCCACGTGCTTGTGCTTCTAACATGTGATTAACTCGTCCGTAATATACTGGAAGCGACATCCCATTGCGCACTATCCCAAAGCGTCTTAGGTAAAACACCTCAATTGCGTGAACGCAGTGGGCAACGCTGTTGAAACGTATTGTTTCCCGTGATAAGTTCGGTGCCAAATTACGGGCTTCGTCGTATGAAAGGTTGATTTTGTGAATGTCTTCATTCGTTACTGTATTTAGGTCTGATGTGTGTCCGGTGAATAGCACGCCAGTTATGCGGTTGATGAGCACGTCTTTATTCTGTCCTCCAGTATGCTGATCTAATGAGTTGCAAACGATTGACAACTCAACCTTGGTGAGGCGTCTGAGCTCTCTAATCTGGTGCATCAGGTCAAATGGGTTGCTTGTAATCATGCCGATGGTCTTTCCTACCACAATATCAACTTTGTCGGATGTGCATTTGGATAAGGTATGGCCCACAGCTTTGCAAATTTGACAGGGCATTTTATTGGCTTATTGATTTGATTCGCTTCGCTTGGATTTGATTGTATGATTGTTTGATATTAAATATGGTTTGTTATAGCTATACTACCAACTATAGAATTCATAAGTATTTCAATTTTTTTAATTTATATAGTGTAATCTGGTATCACTTAAAATCTTCCACCTTTTTCACCTTTTAAAAGGTGGAGCCAAACCACTGTAGAATTATCACACCTTTTCCGACCTTTTTACACCTTTCAAAAGGTGGAGCCAAACTACAGTAGAATTATAATCAGCCATACAGTAGAATTATAATCAGCCCTACAGTAGAATTATAATCAGCCATACAGTAGAATTATAATCAGCCCTACAGTAGAATTATCCACCTTTCAAAAGGTTGATGGTTTGGCTCCACCTTTTCAAAGGTGGATTTTAAGTGTTTTCATTTTTCTTTATAAATTTAAAAAAATTGAAATACTTCTCATCTGTATGGATGGTATTACAATTATAATAACATATATTTAATATAAAACAACCGCAAAGCAAAGCAAAGCGAATAAAGCAAAGCAATAGCATGGCACTTGAAAGTATCAGCAGAGAGTTTGAAGTGTTTATGAGAGAGATGATGAAAGCTCAAGAGTGTGCTCATGAAAATATTGAGTCGGAGTTAAGGAGACTTATTAGAACTACGGTTAATTCATGTGCAACTATGTACGGATTTTCAGCAAATGAAGCCTTAGCTAAACTGGACTCAAATGGCAACATTCTTCCTCAGATTCCAAATAAAGAGGAGAAAAAACGATCCAAAGAGTTGGAAAAGGCCGAAAAACTACGAGTGAAAGAGGCTCAAAAGGCTCAAAAGGCAGAAATAAAGGAGTTTGAAAAAGCTGAAGCTATTCGCCGCAAAGAGTTTGAAAAAGCTAAAAAAGCTAACGAACTTTTTGAAAGGAACAAAATGAAGGAGCAAGACAAGGCATCAAAAGCTATTAATCAGAAGAAGAAGAAGAAGACTGTCACAAAAGTACAAGATACTGACTGTGAATCGTTAGCGTCCACAGTTATTATGACAGATTCAGAAGACGAAGAGATTCATATACTCTTTCAAAATCTTCCGCTGATTGAAGAGCTCAACTCAATCCGAAATATCAAAGTTCAAAAAAAACTTTCGTCAGGAGTAAAGTTGGCAAGACAGATACTGGATATCTAAGGTAAGAATAAATAATTAATTACTAACGTTTATTTGTAGGATAGCTGGATTAAAATAACTGGATAGCTGGATAAAGGTAAGCAATATTATATTTTTCCACCTTTCAAAAGGTGGAGCCAAACATACAGTAGAATTATTCCACCTTTTCAAAGGTAAGCAATATTATATTTTTTTCACCTTTAAAATGTGGAGCCAAACATACAGTAGAATAAGAAGCTCTACAGTAGAATAAGAAGCTCTACAGTAGAATAAGAAGCTCTACAGTAGAATAAGAAGCTCTACAGTAGAATAAGAAGTAACAAACATACAGTAGAATATATTGGTTTGGCTCCACCTTTTGAAAGGTGGAAAAGGTAGAATTTTAAGTGACCCGAACTTCTCTTATAAATTAAAAAAAATTGAAATACTTTCCATCTGTATAGATGGTATTACAATTATAACAAAATATTCATAAAAATGATTAGCGCTACCGAATCAAGCAAAGTGACCGACAATAATTACAATAACTTGGATTTATATATTCCGAGAATCAGTGCACTGACGACAGAGGAGAAAATCAAGCAGTTGTTCTGGCAATTGTACATTGGGCATGTTGAGTATGCTGACATAGTGGCGACGAAACATCCCGATAGAAAGGAGCTCCAGTACTTCAGTGCGTTTGTTAAGCTGAAATATTGGGGACCAATCCTAAACGTAGGAGACATATTCCAAAACACCAAGACCTACAAGATGGAGCTCCAAGGTTTCGGAAGTGATTTAGGAGAGAGGTTTTGGTTGCTGTTGCCGAATAAAACTCCGCTGCCCCGCACAAAAGTCAATGTGTCTCAGTTGGCGGCATCCACGGATAAGTTGTTTGAGCAACAGGAAGCCATGGCTGCCGAAATCAAGGAACTGAAAGAGTTGACAGTCAGGCAGAGCGCAATTATTGAAAGCCTGCAATTCAAACTCCTTATGGAAAAGGATGTGACAGATGCAAGGCTTGATGACATGATGCACCTGATCCACCAGCTCCAGTTCCAGAGTAAAACGAGGGTTACTGCAGAATCGGACGAAGAGCCTGTTCCAGAAGTCGTTACCGCTTTACCTCCGCCTCCGCCGTTAACCAGAGTAAACGCAGCCTTTTACGACTACGTCCCGCCTCCTGAGCCGTTAACCAGAACAGTCCGGATTTGTGAGGATTTTAATCCAATGACTCCGCCACCAGCGTTAAGACGAACCATGACGACCGGATTAGCTGCGCCACCAGCGTTAAGCAGGACAAAGTCGGTTGTAGAATCAGAAGACCTTATCATTTCGGATGAGGACGACTGTTTGTTTTCAAGACCGCTTAGAAGGGAGACAATGTACTCGCAGTCAACCGACATGGCGGAGCGCTTGAATTGCAGTTCAAAAAACTCAAGCGCATTCAGTTCGTCAAACAACAGCCCAGTTTCGTTTGAAGACAGTAAACGAGCTGAAATATCCAGAGACTTTTGCGGAAACTATTAAATAAATATAAATAGAAATAAATATAAATAAAATAATATTGAAAAATATTAAAATGATAGGTTGCTTATGTATTCAATTGACTAACGTTTGTTTATAGGTTTAAGGAGCGAGGAGCCGGACAATAAGGTAAGACAAGGTAAGTATATATAATAAAATTGGGGGAAACCCCTTTTTTATTCTTTATTTCTATTACTTTTTCTCTCATTGTATCTTTTTCAAAAGGTAAAATAAAATAATAAATAGAATAACCATTAAAAATAACTGTAAAATAAAATAATAAATACAACATCATATAATTAGTAAATAATTATATTATGATTGCAAATAAATATAAGTTAATAGAAAAGATAAGTCAAGGTTCATTTGGTTCAGTGTACAAAGCAGAAAATATTAGAACAGGGGAGTTTGTTGCCATGAAGGTTGAGACAAAAAGTAATGAAGGTATTAAAACTTTAATGTCTGAAGCCAAAATATATCAGTATTTAAATAATTTAAAAGGGTTTCCCCGACTTAAATGGTTTGGAACAGATGCGTCATTTAATTACTTAGCCATTGACCTATATTTATTTTCTCTCAATGCAGCAGTTAAGAGATATAAAACATTAAATTTAAAAACAGTTGTCTTCTTTGGAACACAAATGATTGAGAGAATACAGGCGCTTCATTCCAAATGTCTCTTGCACCGTGATATCAAACCCGATAATTTTTTATTAGATGCAAAAAATAAAATATATTTAATTGATTTCGGTTTATGTAAACGATATGACTACGATGGGAAACATATTTCGCAAAAAAGTATAACCAGTTTAATAGGAACCGCTAATTATGCAAGCATACATGTTCATAATGGAATAGAGCCCAGCAGGAGAGACGACTTAGAGTCATGTGTATACATACTGATTTATATGTTATTTGGTCAGTTAGAATGGGAAACATGTATAAGACCCGATTCAGTTGCACAATTAAAGGAAAATATATTATCAGATACAAAATTACCAACATTTATTAAAGATATGATCACTTATATTAGACAATTAGCATTTGAAGCGACGCCGAATTATGCTTATTTAAATAATATATTATGTGAAACAACTTAAAGAAAATAATATATATTGTAAAACAATTTCTTCGTAGTGAAAGAAAATAATATATATTGTAAAACAATTTAAAGAAAAAATTGAAATAAAAAGTTTTCAAATAAATTACAGCAAATTAGCAACAAAACAGTAACAAACATGAATCAATGCAATAACGCCGATATCAATTCAAGGGAAAAAATCTTATTAGCTTTATATAATTTATTATACGTTATGTTCTTATTAAGTGTTGTAATTATTTATCATATTTATCAAATTAGTAATTTTCCAACAAGAAAATGGGCTCCAGCAAAAAAATGGTTCGCACGTATCAAGACAAAGACAATTGAAATTATTCCAGCTCATCAACACATTGAGTGTTCAATGGATTCACTAATTATCGCTCCAAAATTTGTTAATTGGCTCAACAAATTTAATCCTCAACAAATCAAAGTGAATTCAGTAACCATAACAGACATAAATTGGTTCTCGGCTAAACCTGATCCTATTAAGCTGGGCTTTGTTAAATGTACCGTAGATGCAATTGACGTGAATAGCAATAAGAAAATAGTGTCAAATATCGCATTCATTAGAGGCAACTCGGTTGCTATTTTAATCATCGTAAAAATTGCGAATCCAGTTAAAAGAAGAGGTAAATCAAGCGCTTCAGAAAAGGAAACCGAATATGTATTATTGTGTGAGCAAATGCGGTTACCAGTTGGAGAAAGAAAACGGGAAATATGTGCTGGAATGACTGATGCTGAGGGAAATATTGCATCCGTTGTGCTAAAGGAAGTAAAAGAAGAAACCGGATTTGACATCAAACATGTAAGTGAACTTGTTTCCTTAGGTTCAATTTATCCGTCGCCGGGCGGTTGCGATGAAGAAATCCATTTGTATTCATGGACTACAACTGTTACTCCAGAAGAGTTTAACGAGAAGCAAACCAAGGTATTCGGAAACCCCGATGAATACGAGGAGATAAAGTTGTCGTTTGTAGAAATAAATGAATTCATGACGACCACATTAAAAGAAATAGGAGACGTTAAAGCGGAATGTGCGTTATTTCGCCATTTGCTAAATGATGAAAAATAAATGTCGCCAATTTATTCCTAAATATTTGCAATGCCTCCGAAGATATTTTTAAATATTTGCAACGCCCATTTATTCCTAAATATTTGCAACGCCCATTTAAAAATAAATATTTGCAACGCCCATTTAAAAATAAATATTTGCCCCTATATAAAATATTATTTTTTTTACAATTAAATTCATTCCCCAAATATTATATTCTGTAAAAAACAATTTAGAGACAAACCGCCTTATAATATTATAATACAATGACTGATACTGAGAGATATACTGGGCGTGTCAAGTGGTTTAATAACAAGGCCGGTTATGGTTTTATTACCGTAACTGATGGTTCAAAGGCAGGAAGTGATATTTTTGTGCACCACAGTTCAATTAAAATTGATACTGAGCAATACAAATATTTGGTACAAGGAGAGTATGTTGATTTTAATTTGACGGAAGTCACGTCAACAAGTCATGAGTATCAGGCCGGTGATGTAAGTGGCATCAAGGGCGGCAAACTCATGTGTGAGACCAGAAATGAGCTTCGCTCAACCAGAAGTCAACATAGGGAGTCGTCGCCGCCCACTACTACTGGAGCTACGGCTGCTGCTGCTGATGCGAGTGGAGCAAACGAGGGCACGTGGGTTCCCGCTAAAAAGCAGCGTCCTGCATCTCCCGTTAAGATTATGAGTAGAACCTCTGGACCTGCAGGTGGTAGAGGATCTGCTGGGCGTGGTCCTGCCTCAGCTGGCAGAACTTCAGGGCCCGCAAGTGGTAGAGGAGGGCGTGGCAGAGGTACCGCATCAAAGGCATAAATTATCATAATACATCTTAGAAATATATATGAATAAATAAAATACATAATAATATTTTATTTATAGTTTAGAATTCAAAAACTTATCAAGCAATCTTATCAATAACAATTTCCTTTGTTATATTTTTTATTATTTTATCATAATTATCCATTTGTTCTTCTTTTGATGAACCTGACATTGACTCACAAATAATTTTATTATATCTATCGTTTTGTTTTGAATTGGAATCATTATAACTTGGATTCATCTTTTGCCATTCAAATATATTTTTTATGTTTTTATGTGACACTTGTTTTATCGCCTTGGTTAATGATTGCTTATCATTGTTTTCCTTTGTCCATTGGTTATCATCCTTTATATATATCGTATTACGCTTTAAATCACTACAGTGAAGCGGTCTCTTACAAACATCCAATTTATTGAGTCCGTTTATAAATATTTTTGAAATACCTTTTGCATATCCTAACCTTGAAGTCTCTTCTAAATCATTTATTCCTAAAACTAATGAATCCACAAAATCTGTTAAATTTATCGCATCTTTACACGTTTCATTAAGAAAAACATTCAGATTGAAATTATTATTATTATTAGTCACATTAATATTATTGTTACTATTATTGTTGCCACTATTTTTCTGTAATTCAACAATTTGCTGCATAAATTCGTTATTTTGTGATACCAATTTTGTCAACAATTCTGAAAAATTTTGTGTATTTGTATCTATTTGATTATTTGATTCACATATACTGTTTCCTAAATGTAGATTAATTGTTTCATCTTTACCTCCTATACTCGCATTATTTAAACATTTTTTACGATGATACCATAAACTGTTCCTTACTGTATATGTTTTATTACAGTGTTCACATGCAAATATTTTTTGTTCTAATGTTATTGGTTTTGGGTTTACTATACTTGGTTTACATACTGAAATATCTTGCTCATTTATTTTAATTTGCTTCTCTAAACTTAATTCATTTGGTGAGACTGTTTCTGCTACTTTTGTCACACATTTTTTACGGTGAAACCATAAACTGTTCCTTGAAGCATAATTTTTATTACAACTATTACATACAAAAACTTTTTGTTCTAAGGGTGTAACATTTTGTTTACAGGGTGTAACATTTTGTTCTAAAGGTGTAACATTTTGTTGAATGCTTAGAACGCCTTGATTTTCATCGTCTAAATTATTTCCTAAAGTTAATTCATTTTTCTCATTAATATCATCTTTATTTATTTCACCGTTACATTTTTTACTATGATACCATAAACTATTTCTCGCTGAATAACAAATTTTGCATTTTTCACATATAAAATCCATTTTTAGCACCATTTTATCGTCTTGTTCTATAATGTTCAATTTTGTTCTATTTTTGTTCAATTTTGTTCTATAAATGTTTACATTTGTTCTACTGTCATTTTTACGTGTGGAAATACGATTTTTCAAGCAACACTTTTTATTGCAGTTATCGTCACATTGTTTTTTTGACAAAAAAATACTTAAAGTTGGATTGAACATATTTTCACTCATGTTCTAAAAGCGTTCTATAGAATAATCAGACATTTTTATTTTTATATTTTTACGAAAAAAAAGTATCGTAACAACACGTAAATTATTTTTTCTGGAATGAGAGCATTATGCTCTAAAAGTGTTTTTGCAAATAGTTCGTCTTTTTTTTTCCCAAGAGTAAAAAGGGAAATGAAATTTGGACATTTATAAATGTCCATTTTTGAAAAACGGAAATACTTTTGGAAAAACAGTGTTTTTTTCAGCTACCCACCCATGCCAGACATTTTCTCTGCATTTACAACGAGACCATAATATGCAGCGACACAGAAATAATAATCGTAAAAACAGAGAGTTATCGTCTGGATGGTCTGGCAGCAAAGGGAAACAAATATAATAAAAAAATTGAATACTTTTATTGTAATACTTAAACATTAAACATAAAAGTATTATAATAATAGAAATTGCAAAAATGGCAAACATAACCGAAACCCATATTCCCAATAATCAAGTCAATGATGAATCGTTGGCAAAAGATTTTGTAATACGGCAAAGATTAAAGGTATTATTTGATAATACAAAAGTAAATCACAAGACAGAGATTTTGAAAGAGGAGACACTGAAGTATGCTCATATTTATTGTAAACTTAATAATTTATCAGGGCAATCCGCAGGACCGGCAATTGAATACTATATTGGACATAAATATAACATGAGTAAAAATTCTGCATCTGAATGTACTGGCGATTTACATCATACTGGAACAAATTATGAAATTAAGAGTTCATTTGGCGGCAAAGATGGAAACAAATTCAATTTTGTTCAGTTCCGAATGAATCATAGTTGCGAATACCTGTTAACTGCATATTACGTTGATGAACATAATTATATGGAATTAGGTGAATTATTTGTATTTCGGTTGAATAAAAATGAATTAAAAGGCATTATTTTAAAATACGGAGGTTACGCACACGGAACAATTCATAAATTGGGTCAAATTACACAATCGGACTTGGACGACATTTCAAATGATAAAGAATATGCATTTAGACCCAAATATGGCGATAAATGCTGGAACGAATTATTACAATTTAGAATTGATGAAATCGCTATATAGACTGACTAATTCACCTCGCCCCATTGAATTTTGTCTTGCTGTATTTAAACTATTTGAATAATCCAACTGCTGAAACCTATTTATAAGTTCATCAATATCAATATTTGATTTTATCCAATGCCAACTTTTAGGTCGTAATTCACTTAAACCAACTTTTTTTATTTCACCGATTTTACCACCATATGCACGCATAGCTATATCCGCACCTGTTGGCGGTGTGGGTTGCCCTTTGTCATCAATTGGACCGAATGAGAGAAACTGCCAATCACTGTGCTTTGTTGATAATTTAACGAGAGACCGTTTTGTCTCTTTTTTCTCCCAAATCTGAAAACAACATTTGACCATCATTGGCGGCGAAAAGCAACATGGTTTATTTGTAACTTCTTCATCGTATACGAGTTGAAACATTTCATCCAACCTATTTTGAACACTTGTTCGTCTGAATGTCCTTGGAATTATAAACGCAATTACATTTGCCCACTGTGCTGCATGATTAAAGAATTTTATCGCTAATGAACTAACTTTACCAAATGGTGGATTGCCAATGACTAAAATATTTGATTTATTGGTTGTCGGTGGACTATATGTAAAGAAATCTTGGTTAATTATGGTTTCATTTTCAGGCGAAATATCCAATCCAATTTTATTAATGCTTTCTATTTGATTCAGGAAGCTTCCATTTCCTGCACTTGGCTCAACAATCAAATCCCAACTGCTAATATCATATAATTCAAATACTTTATCAATACAGTGCTTCGCATAAGACGGTATTGTATAAAATTTGTCTAATCCTTCATCACGAACTACTTTAACATCCTTATTATCCTGATAATTTTCAGAATTATATTTGTAATTATTGTCTGTCATTTTTTAGTTATATTATAATTACAAATTATTAAATCAATTTTATTATTATTTATACTATTATTCGTTTTAACTGATAAAAATAATTAACGAGCAAAACAATATAAAGTTACCTACATATAATGTAGTATAGAATATGACAACTATTACAGAAGACACAACAACCGATTCATTAACATCTATTATTGAATCATTTAACACTATAACTGATACGATAACGTTATTTAAAATGCAGTTAAGCACATTGCAGCAGCAGGTGAAAGTGGTTGAAAAACGTGTTTGCAAGGAATTAAAAACGGCGAAAAAAAATCAGGTAAATAATAGCAAGCCAAAGGCAAAAAAAGCACCATCTGGGTTTGCAAAGCCGAGCAAGGTTACCAAAGAATTATGCGAGTTTATGAATAAACCAGAGGGATCCGAAATAGCAAGAACTGAAGTCACACGCACACTGGTGCAATACATCAAGTCAAATAATTTACAAGAGCAAACGGTTGAATCAAAAAATAAAATAAATCCTGATGATAAATTAAAAAATCTATTAGGTTTAGACACAGTTGAGACAAATGAATTAACTTTTTTTAATATTCAGAAATACATGAACAAACACTTTATTTCAAACAAACCCAAGTTAAACGAGACATCAACTGAAAATGAGTCGTCAATTTGAATAATATAATAACATAATAAGACAATACAACATTTATATTTTATATGGTTAAAACGTAAAATATAAATATATGAATAGTTTATGGAGATAACGCAAAATGTATTTGATTTTATTAATAATACAGAGAAAATTGGATTATTAACTTTGGTAAATGAAAAACTTAATATTAACAAATATCCAAATAATAAATTGGTTTTTGTGTATAGTGCACCAAAAGTAGGTTCTACTTCTATTATTAGCTCTATGCGTATTTTTGCATTAGACAAAATAAGCATAATACATGTTCATGATGAAGAAATGTTATATACATTAACCAATATAAAGGGGGTAACTATTAATGAAATTATATTATATAATAAACATTTGGGAAGGGATGTGTATGTAATTGATATTTATCGGGAACCTATTGAGAGAAAAATTTCGGCATATTTTGAAAAAATAGGAGCTTATCATTTTAATAACGTGGATTCAATTGTAAATACTTATAATATTCATAAGGTAATAAATAGGTTTAATAGAATATTACCTCATTTGTCTCATGGTGACCACTTTATAGATAAATATAACATAAATTATCCAAAGCAATTTGATTTTGTTAATAAATATTTATTGATTGAACAGAATGGAGTCAAATATATTAAATTGCGTTTAAAGGATTCTAATATTTGGGGTGACATTTTAACACGTATTTTTGATATTAAGATTTGTATTGTTAAAGATTATGAAAGCTCAAATAAACCTATTAGAGACCTATATTCAAATTTTAAAGCAACTTATAGAATCCCAACAAATTTATTAGATGAAATAATGGAATGTAAATATTTAAATTATTATTTGTCACCAAGCGAAAAAAATGAATATTATAACAAATGGATGCAACTATCATGTGGATATTTTAATGCGTTCACAAGCGATCAATATTTTGTATATAACGAACTAACTATTGAGAACTGTCACATAGATTATGTTCAATCAAACCATTATATGGATGATGGATGTATATGTAAAGCATGTGTTTTGAAACGGGCTGAAATAGCATATAAGTTAATACAAGGACAACCCATTTCGGCGTCTGATAGGATACAACACGATGAAGCAAAAAATGAATTATTAACTAAACAAGTGCATCGGATAAATCGAATGAATACAGTGATACAACAACTACCGAAACCAAACCCAAAAGGAAATCGTAAAGATTTTAAAAATGCAATGAAACAAATTGTTAATATTGGTCATTAACACAATATTTAAAAACTTGTGAGTCAATATCAGTATTAGTCCAATATTTATCAATATTTAATACCACTTTACATGTAGTCAAACATAAAACTTGTGCGTAATAATATGGTCGTTTAGTTGGTTGATCTCCGTAAGAATCATATCTCTGTTTTTTTGAACCGGTTGTAACGGCTTCTTTTGCTATTTGAACAGATTCTTGCAACGTATATGTTGTATAATATAAATCATTACAACCACCATCAGGATAAAACTTGTCAAATGCAAATATGGCAAACTTAGGATTAGTATTCATTTATTATTACTTGTTATTTATTGTTTATTATTATACAATAAATTATATCAATTTTATTTATTTTGTTTTATTTACGGTTTAGAAATTGAATCATTGAGAGAAACCTGGTCTCCGAATAATATATAATAAAACAACTTAAAGAGACTACTTCGTAGTGAAAGAAGAATTCCACAGTATCACCTGCTACAACAAATTCCGCTGTAGTCACAGTATCACCTGCTACAACAAATTCCGCTGTAGTCACAGTATCTCCTGCTACAACAAATTCCACAGTATCACCTGCTACAACAAATTCCACTGTATAATATAAAAATAAAAGTATCAATGATAGCATACTTTATAATATAGGGTTTGGCTCCACCTTTTGAAAGGTGGAATTTTAAGTGAATGGAAAAAAAGGTTAATGAGTAAAAAAAATTGAATTGAAAGGAGTAAATGTGGAAAAAGTAATTGAAAGTAAAAAGTAATAAAGCGAAAAGCAATGTCATCATCATTAATTGTA